>Ga0315543_1002456_pt1 | contig 18013 bp, 22 predicted proteins | sample SalMarSW160210MG_2_FD_203098 | JGI IMG/M metagenome (GOLD analysis project Ga0315543, IMG submission 203098) | Salt marsh sediment microbial communities from the Plum Island Ecosystem LTER, Massachusetts, United States - Salt Marsh Sediment SW1601-210 ...
GCACGACCCTACGGGGTGATTTTCCCCCTCATTTCAGGGGAAGTCACCCCCGATTCTCTTAGAAGAGACGTCACGGAGCTCACGTTCCTCGGGTGGAAACCGCGTGTGCTGAGATTAAGCCTGGGTACGGAATTCGTCATAATGAGTGGATTCTTGATTGAAACTCCACTGCGACAGTTAAGCCACTATACATAACACATCACAATAAGGGTGCCTGGCATGAACTACGAGGAAGAGAAAAATCGCCACCTGCCTTTCTGCGGTTCGTATTGGGACTTGTGACTGGTTCACAGGCAGGATACGAGTCTCGCGCGCAGCACTGGACATGATAGAGGAGTATGACGGATTTCACAGGTTACTCGCAGACAGTGTTGACGCAGACAACCTTGTGCTGGGCCTGAAGCTGCTATCGCAGTCTAGCCAAGGATTGAACCCCCGGCTGAAGCTGAGGAGTGCCCGCAGGCACTGCAGCGCTTGCCGTTCTCTCCGTTTGGCAGTATGCTTGTGTAAGTGAGAGGCAATGCGTGACTACAGAAAGGGGCATTTTCCATGGAATCTCGAGGATCGCTGTACGGAACTCTGAGCGGCGGATTGCTGCTCATCGGTATCGGCCTGATCTTCCTTCTAAACCTTGATTTCTTCCCTGCCATACTGGCTGTGCTGGGCCTGTCATCCATCCTCGCCGGGTTAGCTGCGGGCCGCGGCTGGTATGGCCTGCAAAGTGGAATTTGGCTGGTGGGGTTTTTCTTCCTCTTCCACTTCGACGTATTCTGGCCTGGCATTCTAATCCTGGTCGGTGTCTCCTCTCTGATCGGGGCCTTGACCCGCCCAATGCTGCACGAGGGGCCAGGGCCATTCGAAGCGGAGAAGACAGAGAAAGAGGAGAAGTAGCCCCCGGCGGTACAATAAGAAAGGGCCACGTCCGGCTGGCGCGGCCCTTTCGTCTAGCGTTCAAGGCTGGCGACGCATGTCCGCCCCAGCCGATTGTTTGCCGAAGCCGACTGACATTCAGCGGTACACGTCACGGCGATGAGCAACGTGAAGGATGGTCACGACTCGGCGTTTGTCGTCAATCTCATAAACCACGCGGTAATTACCTATTCGGATACGCCATCCCTCACGGCCAGCCAACTTGAGGCAACCAGATGGTCTTGGGGCTTGTGCAAGAGCACGAATAGCGTCACGGACTCGTTCGTAGGCCCCACTGGGTAACTGAGCCAACTCCTTCTGAGCACGTCGCAGGATAGAGATGGTGTAACTCATTAACGACCTTGTTCAATCTCAGCAACCGCTTGCTCGAACGGAATGACTTCATCGCTGGAGGCCTTGGCGGCGTCAAAGGCACGAATGGACTCCAGTTCGTCCAGTTCTTCCAGGAGTTTGCCGTACTCTGCTATGTCCAAGAGCACGCCAAGGCGTTCCCCTTTCTCATCCACTACGTAGCGTTCTTTGAATGTAGTCATCGCAATTCACCTACTGTGATCTTATCCAGACAATTCCCACAAACAGTTGGGCCTACGGCTGCCCGTCGCCCTCTTCAAGCAACTGCACCACGTCCCCGCTGAACTCCTCGAGAAAGCAGTGCAAATCCAGCACTTCGTCACTGCTGATGGGCCCCATTTGTTGAAAGACAGACCACTCCTCGGCGTCAGACTCGAAGATGGCCTCCACCTCCTGTGCATCTTGGGCTCTGATGACTGCCATGATCAGCCCCTGCAGGCCACAGTGCTTACACGTCACAGAGGCCAGCCATATATCGCCCCGGTGATCCTGGATGTGCACATCCTTAGGGTCGTAGCGCCGACCACAGCCGCTGCACTGCGTGCGAGCAATCAGATATCTGATGATAAGAGACTCTATCGATCTATCATTATTCGCCATAGCCCGCCCCCCTTTCACCAGCCAGCACAGTGCCCCACGAGCGAGACGGCTGCTGACGGCAATACCTATTTCGCCTCTGACTCGGAGTCTGACACCGTCTCCACCACCACAGTGACCTCCGGGACCAGATCAGACATGAGCCGAATGGGAACCTTGTGTGTGCCCAGCAAACGAAGAGGCTCATCCAACATAACCTTGCGCTTGTCAATAGAATGCCCGATCTGCTTCTCTACCTCCCCAGCAATGTCTGCGGACGTAACGGACCCGTACAAACGTCCCTTATCGCTCGCTTTGACCTTGAAGGCCACCGTTACCTCGGACAACCGCTCCGCCAGGGCGGCAGCATCATCGTGAATACGCTCTTCGCGCTGCTCTTGAATGGCTTTCTGCACCCCAATGCGCTCAGTGGCACCGGGCCTAGCCAACACCGCCAAGCCGCGCGGTATCAGGTAGTTGCGGCCATAGCCGTCCGCCACCCTCTTGATCTCTCCTGCCTTCCCTAACCTCTTGATGTCCTTCAGCAACAGGACTTTCACGGCGCTTCTCCTCTAGCCCAAGATGGGGAACACGTCCACCGCTAACTTTAGCCAGTCAACTCCGTCTGCGCTGTGATACCATGGATGCGTGTTCCGTGTGTCGCCAGGCAGAGTTGAATCGTGGCATGAGCGCGTCTTACCCGCCCACATGATACCTCAAAACCAAAGAAAACTCAAGTCGCTCGGCAAGGCGAGTGCAGGTTGGCTGCCGCGAGGCGCACCAGAGAGGCTGTGCCAGGTTGAGTATACCAAGAAGATGGAAGAGGCTTCACGTACCGCATGAACTCCCGGAAATCAGGATGGGCGCGGTAGTCACAGACGCCAAAACCGCTGTCAGCGCCGCTAAAGAAGACCGACATCCAGTTGGAACGCTACCCCGCATTTCGCAGAGGCAGGCAAGCGAATCGCCGGCCCAACAACGCACAACGGAATCCCCGGCTGGATCCAGGATGTCCAGCGCGCACGCGCACCAGATCAACTCTCGCCTGTCAACGAGCGTAACCGTGCGTGCAAGGGTGAAGATGTACAGCAGCAACGCTGGGAAGAAGATCAAAACAGGCAGCAGCTACCTCGTCCACGCAAACTTGCTACTGCAACACTCTGCACTTCCAATCGCCTTAAACAAACTCAATTATGGATGCCAACGACAGCACCCACTTGCTGGGGCTGAAAGCCATCCCTGAAGCCGTGGATTAGCCGAGCTCTGCACCGCAGTTGCTGCAGAACTTGGCGCCTGCCGGGTTCTCGGTTCCACACTTTGGGCACTTGACTGTGCCAGTGAGTTTAGTCCCGCAACTGTTACAGAACTTGGCCTCCGCAGGATTGGCCGTCCCACACTTGGGGCAAACTATGGTGGCTGCCGGAGCCTGCTGTTGTCCAGGCTGCATGGCTTGGCTGATAGCTCCAGCCATCGCCGCGCCCATTCCCACACCTGCACCCAGACCCACACCAGCGCCGGCCAGAGTTCCCGCCTCGCCTCCGGCTGTAGCTGCGTCGCCCATGGCGCGCGCAGCCTTGAACTGCAAATAGGCCTGCATGTCGCCAATGGCACCCATTGCCGCCCGCTCGTCAATGGCCTTGGCAGTCTCCTCAGTCGGGCTGATTGCACCCACGTACAGGACCTTGAGCGTGATGCCCATACTAGCAAAGTCTTCCTGTCCCTTGGCCTTGACGCCAGCACCGAGCTCCTCATACAACCGTGGCAGGTCGAACAGGGACGTCTGCGTCTCCCCCAGCAAATCAACCAGCTTGGAGGTGATCATACGACGCAAGAAGCCCGTAATCTGCGTCGTTTCATAGATGCCTTGCGTGCCAACGATCTTGTTCACGAAAAGCTGCGCGTCGCCAACCTGCATGGAGTAGGTGCCAAACGCTCTGAGGCGAACCAGACCCAGCTCCTGATCCCGCAGAGCAATCGGTTCAGGCGTGCCCCACTTCTGATCTATGAACTCCTGCATGTTCACAAAGTACACTTCGGCCTTGAAGGGCGTTTCGCCGCCAAAAGGAATACTAAGCAGTCCGGTCAGCAGGGGAATGTTGTTTGTGCTGATGGTATGCCGGCCAGGCCCAAAGGTGTCCAGTGCCTTGCCATCCCGGAAAAAGACCGCTGCCTGGCTCTCGCGTACGATGAGCTGTGAACCCAGCCGAAAGTCGCCCGATCCCCGCTCAGGAATGCGGTGCACAATCTCACGACCTGAAGGGTCAAGGTACTCAATAACGTCAAAGATTCGCGCCATTCTTTCCTCCTCTCAGAATCATCTCATGTTCTGTCTGACTACAAGGAACGCCTACGACGCCGGAATCGCGAGAATGACATCCTGTCGCTTGCTGAAGGTCTCATTGACCTCCTCGAGCGCCTCAAGCAGCGCGTTACCAGCCTTGGTCACTTGTTTGTCCTTCTCGGCAGAGGCCACAGCATCAATCAGTGCCTTTACTTTGCCTACGCTGTCGAGAAGAGCGGCGTCAAAGTCGTAGAGGGCATCCAACTCCGCCTCCCTGACCTTGATAGCATCAAAGAGGCCCGCATAGCCATAGCTGGCTGTCTTGAGCCGATCAATGAGCAACTGCAACTTCATCAGCGCCCGGTCCAGTGTCACCAACACTCCAAGCCGGCCAGCATTGGTCAGTTGCAACTGGACGCTGTTCAACCGCCGTCTCTGTTCCTCAAACCCCCGGGCTACCTGCAGACGCAAAAGCTTGTCGGCCTCGCGCCGCACCTCCTTGTCCTTGTAACCTTTGTAGCCAGGGATCCCCTTCGCCATTTCCTCAACCTTGTTGTAGGCGCCCTCAATGCGCTTTCTCAGGTCTTCCATCATGTTCCAACCCCCTTTCTTGCGCTATCAGATTGACTTACAGGAACAGCTCAGAACCACAATAGGGACACTTGACGACGCCCTTGCCAACCATCTCCCGGACTCCGCCGCAATTGGGGCACTTGGTGCTGCGCATTTCAGCCGCCTCGAGCGCGTACAGAATGCCCTCATCCCAGTTGATGTAGCCAGTAAAGAGTCCTTTGCCCACCAAATCATAGATGTACTCTTTGACTTGATCGCGCGTGAGATCCATCTCGATGGCCACTTCCGCCACATTCACCCGGCCCTGGGTGCGAACCATGTTAAGGATCTTTTTCTCCTTCTCTGCCTCGGCGAACTGCCGCGCCTCGCTCCGGCCACGCACGAGCGTAAAAGCCCCAGCCCCCAGCAAAGGTAGTGCCAGTACAAGCACAATCGCAAGTCCGAGCAGAAAGCCAGACCTCTCTAGCCGGCCCTCAGACATTCCAGAGAAAAGGTAGACCCCCGCCCATAAGACGAGGATCAGGCCCACAACGATGAGAATCAGGCCAACTGTCTTCCCCTGTCCCGTCATCCATGTCTCCTTTACGATGCATTGTACACTACTTTTCCGCTCCTGCAAACTCCGGTTGTCTCCCTCGCTGGTGTTGATGCCCTCTCCGTGCGGAGCTTCTCGAATTGTCTCGTCGGCCTCCGCAGTGAGAAAGTGAGCCAGCTTTCATATCAACGCAGTTGCAGGACCACCAGACCCCAGATTTGACAAGAGCAGGGAACGACTCGATAATATGCTTAAACTATCCCTACCCTATAGGGGTGGGGTGGAGGTTTGCTATGCTGGCTGAAAACCAGGTTGAGGCCCTCCGCCGCTTGAAGAGCATTGAAGGGCATGTTCGTGGCGTCATTCGCATGATCGAAGACGACCAGTACTGCATTGACATCATCAGGCAGACTCTGGCTATTCAGGGGGCACTTGAGAAGCTCACCCTCTTGATCTTGGAAAGGCATCTGCGGGACTGCGTGATAACTGCCGTTCGCAGCGAAGATGCCGCAGAGCGCGAACGTGTCGTCCACGAACTCATGGACGCTTTCGAGATATCCTGCAAGTTGTAGACCTTGGCACGAATCAACGAAAGGGGCCCCCACATATCGAACAAGGCACTGAGCGTGCTCAACATGTCATGCCAGCGGTATCCTTGGACCGTCACCGGTAGCTAGCTAGCTCTGATTAACCATACGCACAAGCGCGCAGCGGGTTGCATTGGGCTATCTGCCAGCGACACATCTACAAGCTGAAGGGAGCATTATCGAAGCCATGATACGCAAACCAACACTACGTGCATTGGCTGTAACACTCATCTTGTTGGCCATTGTCGGCTGTACCTCCCAGTCACAGCCAACCCAGTCCCAGCCCACAGTAGACTTTGCTGCTCATGACCTGAACGGAAACCCCGTGAGATTCAGTGATTACCGTGGCAAGATCATAGTGCTCAACTTCTGGGCCATCGGGTGCCCACCTTGTCGCATCGAAATGCCGGACCTGGAGGCTGCCTACCAGGAGTACCGCGACCAGGGGGTCGTCATATTGGCTGTCAATGTAGTCGATAGCCCTCCGGATATCATCGCCTTTGCCCAGGAGTACGGCCTGACTTTCCCCATACTGCGGGACACCAAGCACGAAGCGGTGAGTGCGTTCAACGTCGCCCGCGCTGGGCTCATCACGCTGCCCACCACGTTCTTCGTCGATCGGCAAGGACAGGTAAGACATCGCCAGGTTGGCGCTGTGAGCAGGGGTTTTGTCGCGCAGCAGATAGAGAGCCTGTTCTAGACCAGTGGGGCAACCAGTTTCTGGGGTAGGGAACAGTGCTGTATAATCGGCTCAGCACAGAGAACAGATTCCATCCAGCACCTGCGGTATGTGTGAGCCTGAGGAGAGGATCCAAAGCTGTATGATAGCGGAAGACCGCCCCACATCTCGACCAAGAAAGTGGCGCTTCCTCATTGGCGGTGTCGTTATCGTCCTGGTCATTGTCTATCTTATTATCAGCAGTACCCAGGGCACAGCCGTGTACGCTCTAACTATCAGTGAACTGAAAGCCAGTGTCCCCTCCATCTACGGGCGGGGCGTACGAGTGGGCGGTACGGTGGATGGCCACTCAATCGTCTGGGATCCCAGGGAGATGACCCTCAGTTTCACCCTCGTGGACGGCGAGGAGACTCTCCCGGTCACGTACAAAGGTGCTCGTCCGGACATGTTCCGCGACGGCGCACAGGCAGTAGTCGAAGGCAAGTACGAACGCAGCGGCATCTTTGAAGCGACCAGGCTGCTGCTCAAGTGCCCCTCCAAATACGAGGCGGCAGCTACCATGACGGCAACGAATTAGCGGTGGAGAACTGGGGAACTGATGACTGACGTTGGCTACGCCGCCTTGTCCCTGGCCTTGCTCACCGCCGCCTATTGTGCGCTGGCCTCCGCTTGGGGAGCACGTTCGCGCCGCCCGCAGTGGATAGAGAGCGCAGAGAATGGTCTAGTTGCCACAGCGGGCCTCGTCGCTCTCGCAACGGCCATCCTTCTGTACCTGCTGCTCTCTCAAGATTTCCAGGTGCAGTACGTTTATGCTCACACCAGCAGCTACCAGTCCACGCTGTACGTCATCTCTGCCTTGTGGGCAGGCCAGGAGGGGTCCCTCCTTCTCTGGTCGCTGCTCCTGAGCTCGATCACGGTCGCAGTCATCCTGCAGAAGCGTCAGTGGCCTGCCGTCCTGTGGCCGTACATGCTGACCTCTCTCGCCATCATCCACTCATTCTTTGCTTTGATGCTGGTCACGGTGCAGAATCCTTTCACTGTGTATCCCACGCGACCGTTGGAAGGCGCTGGTATCCTGCCTGTGTTGGAGAATCCCGGTATGGTTGTCCATCCGCCCATCCTGTTCCTGGGCTACGCAGTTTACAGCGTGCCATTCGCCTTTACCATGGCCACCTTGATCACAGGGCGCGTGGAGGCCAGTTGGCTGCGGGGGATCAGGCGATGGAATATCGCGGCCTGGCTCTTCCTGGGACTGGGCATCCTGGTTGGCGCCTGGTGGGCCTACGTGGAACTGGGATGGGGAGGCTATTGGTCCTGGGATCCGGTGGAGAGCGCCTCTCTTGTTCCCTGGCTCACAGGCACGGCTTACCTCCACTCGTTGATGGCCCAGGAACGCCGAGGCATGTTCAAGCGCTGGAATGCCCTGCTGGCCATTGCCACTTTTCTGCTCTGTATTCTCGCTACACTCGTGACCAGGGGCGGCATCATCATCTCCGATCTGCACGGCTTCTCCCGAACAATCCAGCCTGTCGCCTACTACCTGCTTGGCTTCATTGGAGCAGTTACAGCTGCCTCAGGCGTTCTTTTCTACCTGCAGCGCCACAAGTTGAACGACGAGCAGCAACTGGGGCAACTGCTGTCGCGTGAATCTGGCCTCCTCCTCAGCAACTTGCTCCTTGTGGGCCTGGGCGCTGCCATCTTTATGGGAATCGCCTTCCCCAACATTGCTCAGATGCTATGGGGCATACGGGTGTACCTGGGAAGTCCTTTCTACAATCGTGTTTTTGCACCTTTGGCCCTTGTCATTGTCTTCTTGATTGGCGTTTGCCCTCTGCTGAGCTGGCGAAAGTCTTCGCCGCAGAAACTGCTGCGGCATATCCGGTACCCAGCCATATTGGCCGTCGCGGTGGGCTCTATCCTCTTTGTGTTGGGCGTGCGCCAGCCTTTTGCTCTCCTCGCTTCTATGCTGATCATGCTCGCCGCAGCCAGCATCGTGAGCGAGTTTATTCGCTGCACCATCAGACGCAGCCGCCTGCGGAGTGAAAGTGCATTGCGTGCTCTCACTGGCCTATTCAGCAGCAATCGCCGCCGCTATGGCGGGCTTCTGGTACACCTGGCTATCCTGCTGATAGCCATTGGCATCACGGGATCATCCCTGTACAAAACTGAAAGGGTGGTCGCACTGGCGCAAGGAGACGTTGCCATCGTGCAGGACTATATCCTGAAGTACGAGGATCTGGCTGTCCTGAACGAGGTCGGCAAGCAACGATACGTGGCCACCATGGGCGTGTATCGAGGACAGTCACGCATCGGTACACTGAGACCAGAAAAGGACTTTTACTGGAGTATCCAGGACTATGTAACTGAGGTGTCGATTCGCACCACGCTCAAGGAGGACCTGTACATTGCCCTAGACTGGCCTGAGGAAGAGGGATTAGCAACGTTCAGGATCAACGTCTACCCACTCCTTGTCTGGCTGTGGATCGGCGGCGGACTGCTGCTGCTCGGCACTCTGATTGCCATCTGGCCCAGCGACGGCGAACGGAGTTTGAAGGCCAGGCGGGAGTCACGAACATGACCATTGCAGTTATCGCCTTGCTGACCTTGCTGGTTGTTGCCTCCCTGACATATCCGCTGCTACTGGGATACAGTGTGACGGAGCCGCCCGCAGACAAAGTGGAATCGAGCAGCGCTCTGGGCAAAGCTGAGATGGAGGTGCCGAATGCCGACCAAGAGACGCAGGCACCTGACCTCGCAGCTCAGGTAGAGGAAGAAGTGAAAGTCATTCGCGAGCGAAGAGCTAGGCCATCAGCCGGGCACAACAGGGGCGGAAAATGAGGGCCAGAAATGTCATAATCCTGGCCCTAGCTGTGCTCGTACTGCTGGCCCCCGCCAGCCTAGCTCAGGGCACGTTGTATGGACAGGTTATCAACGGTTCAAGGGGGGCACCCCGGCTGCCGCCCGGGGTGCCTGTCGTGCTCCACGCATTGAAGGATAATAACATAATATCCAAGGCCAATACCAGGACTGATGCCACAAGTATATTTGTTTTCACCGACTCGGATGCCGAAGCAGACATAACGTATCTGGCTGCTACTGAATACCTGGGCGTGCCTTACTACAGCAATTTGGTCTCGTTTGACCAAGGCCAGGTCAGCGCTACCCTAGTGATCACTGTGTACGAGACCACAACCTTGCCTTCCGTGATCACCTGCGACCTTGCTAATTTCATCATTGACTTCGGCAAGCACAGCCTGCGCCTACAAGAGGTGCTCTCTGTGAATAACACAAGTGATCGCATCTACACAGGCCAGGCTGACCCAGAACTGGACAACAAAATGGTAACCCTGCGCTTCTGGCTGCCTCATGACGCAACGGAGTTGCGTGTAGGCAACGGAGACGATCAGACCAGCATCATCCGCACAGGCGACGGCTTCTGCGAAACCCAAGCCGTGTCTCCTGGTAGTCATGACTACAGCTTCTCCTACGCTCTCAGCTACACCGGCACGGCCTATCACCTCGAAAAGGTCCTCTACTATCCGACGGCGCAATTCAACCTTCTCGTAGCCAATACGGGCGCAACTGTGCAAAGCCCGCAATTGACAGCTCACGGCAGCCGTCAGACGGGCCAAGGCAGCTACTTGTTCTTCTCCGCAGAGGACCTGGCAGCCGACACCCGCCTGCACATTGAGCTCTCGAACCTCCCCCAGGCTGGGACACAGAGAACCATAAGTCAAGGTCGAAGCGTTACCACGACTGACAGGATACTGAAATGGCTAGTACTGTGCGCTGGCGTTGCTTGCCTGCTGACCGCCTTGAGCTATCCCTTTGTACGCAGGCAGCGCTCCGTGGCTGCCACAACGGCCAGGACCTCGTCGCTGCAAGAACGGGAGCAACTATTGCACTCTCTCGCTGATCTGGATGATCCCTTCGCAGTTGGCGACACAGGGGAAGCCGACTATCGCCGACAGCGCAGCGCGCAGAAGGCACGCCTGATTCGAGTATTAGAGCAACTCGAGGAGCAGAGATGAGCACTGGCATGGCGCTTGAGCAGCAGAACGTATGGGCTGTGGAGGTCGAGGGGCTGAGCAAGTCCTTTGGACCCATTACCGCCCTGTGCGACGTAAACTTGAGAGTGCCACACAGAAAGCTCGTGACCATCATTGGTCCCAACGGTGCGGGCAAGACCACACTGATACGTATCCTGTCGACTCTGAGCCGTCCATCCAGCGGCCGGGTGCGGGTGGATGGCCTCGATCTGATAGAGTGGGGAGCAGAGATTCGGCGTCGCATTGGCTTCGCTTCGCATCAGACCCTGCTGTACGGTGACCTGTCAGCAGTCGAGAACCTGCGCTTCTACGGGCGTATGTACGAGGTACCTGATCTTGAGGAACGTATTAGTGAACTCATAACCAAGGTTGGACTGACGGAACGGCTGGACGACGCTGTACGAACCCTCTCGCGGGGCATGCAGCAGCGCCTGTCCATCGCTCGCGCCATCCTGCACAATCCCAGAATCGTGTTTCTGGACGAGCCCTATACTGGATTGGATCAACGCGCAGCGGAGATACTGAGCAGCCTGTTGCGCGAACTGCTGGCTGAGGGCCGCACCGTACTGATGACGACGCACGATCTCATACGGGGTGCGGAAATGTCTGATCAAGTGCTCGTTCTTCTGGCGGGCGAGGTTGTCTATGAGACAAATGCAGCGGCCCCGTCCAGGCAGGACCTTAATATCATCTATCGCAGGTACGTGGAGGGGCGCTAATGAGATTCTGGCGCGGTGTAGCTGCTATTGTCGCCAAGGATGTGGCGGCCGAGTTACGCAGCAAGGAGACGCTCAGCGCTATGTTCATCTTCGCGCTGATGGTCGTTGTCATCTTTAACTTTGCTTTTGAACTGCGTGTGGAAAACGTACGTCAGATTGCCCCCGGTGTGTTGTGGGTGGCTTTTGCTTTCGCCGGGATCCTGGGCCTTAATCGCTCGTTTGTCCTGGAGCGAGAAGGGGGTTGCATCGAGGGCTTGATGCTGACGCCTGTGGATCGCAGCGCCATCTACATGGGCAAACTTGTCGGTAACGTCCTGTTCATGCTGGTTATGGAAGCGTTCATCCTGCCCATCTTCGCTGTGCTGTTTGATGTGCCTATCCTGAATCCGGCTCTATGGCTCGTTATCATTCTGGGAACTATTGGCTTCGCAGCAGTCGGCACGCTTTTGGCAGCGATGGCCGTCAACACTCGCGTGCGTGAGATCATGCTGCCCATCCTCTTGTTCCCAATCGCTGTGCCAGTCATCATCGCCTCGACCAGGTCCACCGGGCAGATCCTGGATGGCCTGCCTCTGTCCGAGACGTATACGTGGTTGCGCCTGCTGCTGGCTTTTGACATTATCTTTACCGTAATCGCGCTGCTGGGCTTTGAATACGTGCTTGAGGAGTAAATCATGAACAAACTTGGAGATAGCTGGCTACTGTCTTTGATTGGACTGACCGGCCTGGCCGTCATCGTCAGCCTCTATCTGGTCTTTGTCTACGTGCCCACAGAGCTCATCATGGGCATCGTGCAACGCATCTTCTACTTCCACGTGCCCTCTGCGTGGGTAGGCTTCCTGGCCTTCCTTGTGGCTTTTGTGGCCGGCATAGCCTACCTTATGCGGCGAGAACCGCGCTGGGACATGGTGGAAGTCTCATCAATAGAAATCGGAGTCCTCTTTAGCACCATTGCGCTCGTCACTGGCTCCATCTGGGCACGGCCAATTTGGAACACCTGGTGGACCTGGGATCCACGGCTGACCACAACTTTGGTCATGTGGTTGTATTACGTAGCATCATTGATGCTGCGGCGCGTCGTTGACAGCGAGGATCGCAGGGCTCGTTTCGGCGCTATTCTAAGTATCGTTGGCTTTGTCAACGTGCCCGTGGTCTTTCTGGCCATTCGCCTATGGCGCACCATCCACCCGGTAATGTTCAGCAGTGAGGGCTTTGAAATGGCTCCAGGCATGCTGCTGACTTTGGGATCGTCACTAGTCACTTTCACTTTGCTGTACCTTTGCCTGCTTGTGATCCGCGTGCGAATAGAATACCTGAGCAGTGAGTTGAGCAGGCTCAGACAGCTTTCAATCCCCGCCCGCTCATGACTTTGAGAGGAGTCTCACGATGAAGAACTTTTGGTATCTCTTTGCGGCCTATACCTTTATCTGGACTGCGGTCTTTGCCTACATCTACACCATCGCCCAACGACAGCAGACGCTGGAGCAGGACATCAAGGCATTACAACAGGCTATGGAAAGAAGAATTGGCAAGGGTGACTAGAACGCCGAGACCACCATCCCACACCCAAGGTCGCGTAGGTGAAACAGCGGTCAAGACGGCAGATTGGACGCCCAGGATCACTGCCATCCTCAACCGTATCGTATATGCAGTAGCCAAACACTGGCTGCTCACAATCAACGCGGCAATGGGGCTGTATGCGGCTCTGCCCGCCATGCCTCCCGTGCTTATGGCGGCAGGCCACACATCGGTGGCACGTCTCATCTACGCGCTTTTCGTGCCACTCTGCCACCAGTTGCCGGAACGGTCATTCTTTCTGTTTGGGCCACAGGCCACCTATACACTCGATGAACTTGAGCGTCTGATAGGATCGAATGTACCACTGCGCTATATCGGTAGTCCTGCCCTTGGCTATAAGATGGCTGTCTGTCAACGGGACATCGTCGTCTACGTGACAGCACTGTTGGCAGGCCTGGCATTCGCTTTGTTCCGCCGCAGGTTGCGGCCGTTGTCCGTAAGAGCCTTCGTCTTGTTTTGTATACCCATGGCCATCGACGGCCTTGGACAATTGCTGGCGCTCTGGGATAGCACCTGGTGGAGCCGCGTTGTCAGTGGCGCCCTTTTCGGAGTTGCGTGCGTCTGGCTAGCCTACCCATACATCGAGACCGGCATGAATGACGTCCTTAGCGTCGTGGAGAAAGAACTAGAGAGGACAGAGTCCTGACGGCGCAAGAAACACTGTTGCTGAAACATCAGAAGCCGCTCTACATGGGCGGCTTCTGGTGTTAGAGAGGAAAGGAGGAAAGGTCAACGTGCAGGAAGCTGGCGACAGAGCCATCATCCCTGACTCTCAGCGCCCGGCTCCGGCCATGCTTTGTCCGAGGTTGATCCCTATCGATATGGATATCCGTCACTCCTTGATACCCTCCCAGCCCTGCCCCAGAACCAGGGGCTCACTTTCGTGGTAGGCAGAGGCCACAGGATTGGTGTCGCGGTTGGGAAGGCGGTTGACGTCGGCATGGCCGTTGCGGTAGGCTCAGGAGTAGCGGTCATGGTGGGCGTTGCAGTTGGCATAGGAGTAGCGGTCACGGTGGGCCTTGCAGTTGGCATAGGAGTAGCGGTCACGGTGGGCCTTGCAGTTGGCATAGGAGTAGCGGTCACGGTGGGCGTTGCGGTTGGCATAGGAGTAGCGGTCACGGTGGGCGTTGCGGTTGGCATAGGAGTCTGCACGGGAGTGGCCGTAACTGCATCCACCATGGCCCAGGCTTCCCAGGCCTTGACCTGCACAAAATCGTAGGAGAGATACGCGTACCCTCCGCACCCCCAGCGAGTGCCCCAGGAATTCACCAGCTTGAAAGCGCCGAGGTTATCGTCATAGCCGACGATCAGGATGGCGTGATGCCCCCACAGCCTTTCGCTCGCTGCAGGCAGACCGATCACCGGCACGTCGCCACGATAGAAGAAAAAGCTGTCATAGACAGGAACAGAAAGAACGAACGGATCACCACTCGCAAGATGTACCTTCAGGCGATATATATCTGCATTTCCCGGATGCATGAACAGATTCCCGTAGCTCAGAGCCTGGAAGGGTGAAGCTGCCTGCAGTTCCTCGTCTGTGGGCATGCGACATTGGCGATAGGTAAGCAACGGGAATGTAGCCAGCGCCGCGCAACCCAAGTCCTTGATCAGTTCCATGGCGGTGGGAATGGCAACCGCCTGCAGTGCGCCGCAATCTGTACACAGGCTGTAGAGAAAGCTGGGGCTGAACTGATGATCGGTGCTGTTGACGTCCCAGCCCCACTCCAGTTGTTCCTGAAAGGTCTTGTAGTAGTAGGCAACGGCCCACAGGGTGCAGGTGGGCTCTATGCCCTGATCCCCTACAGGAGGCAGGCTTGGGCTTAGATCAACTGTGGAGGCAAGCGCCTGCCCACGAACCGGAGCCTCCAATACAGGATAGTCTCCCGAGGGAGAAGGCAGGCAACCCATACCGTGCTGGGGCCGCGGCCGGGGAACATCAGCTCTAACCGGTACAGCCGCAAACGCCTCTGCTAGTAACAGCGCAAGCAGTACGATTCTAGCAATCGCCGATTTCTCTGGCATGCATCTCCATAGTGCCCTGGATTAACATAACCACGCTCATAGATTGTAGTATAAGTTACATTATAGTAACGTAAAGGTGATGTGAATCTTCCGTGAATACGTGCCACAAGAGCTCAGCTTGGGACGAGCATATGTGCCCTGACTTGTCCAGGCGCACACGTGGAAATCGTGTACCCAAGCCCTCAGGCCAGTAGTTCACTTTGGGGGCAACTGTGAGAACTCTCGACATCTGTCAACGGACACTGAAACCAACAAATGCATCTGAGAGAGCCGCTACCTGTCTATTTGCACTGCAGGCGCGTCCGTTGACAGCAGTGGGCGGCACTTGACACCCCACTCAAACCAATGCGCGTCCCCAGTGGCTGCGCCAGCGTCCCGCCATCTTTGAGGCGGGGCTGCGTCAGCGTCCCGCCATCTTTGGGGCGGCGCTGCGCCAGCGTCCCGCCATCTGTTAGGCAAGAGTTCCCAAGCGAAATGGAGAGGTGTGACTGTCGAGAATCCACCCCAGAACTGAACCCAGGCGGGTGGAGTGGTTGTCCGTTTACCGTGAATTGCGGTATAATTCGGGCCTGGGGGAGCAGTTATGGCCACGATTCTGGTAGTGGATGACGAACGACATATTGTCGAGCTGGCTCGCCTTTACTTGAGCAACGATGGTTACACTGTGCTCAGTGCATACGATGGACTTAGAGCCCTGGAGATGACGCGCGAGCGCCGCCCAGACCTGGTCGTGCTGGACATCATGTTGCCGAAGATGGACGGATGGGAGGTTTGTCGCCGCTTGCGCCAGGGCGGCAACGACGTGCCCATCGTCATGCTCACAGCACGCAGCGAAGATGTGGATAGGATTGTGGGACTTGAACTGGGGGCCGACGATTACGTGGTGAAACCCTTCAACCCACGGGAACTGGTCGCACGGGTTAAAGCTGTGCTGCGACGTTCGGAGGGCAAGACCCGAATCGCCAAGGTGCTACGCCTTGGCGACCTGGAAATAGATCATGAACGTCGTGAAGCCCGTGTAGCGGGACGCGAACGCAAACTGCGGGCGAAGGAGTTTGATCTCCTGCTGGCCTTCGCTGAACACCCGGGGTTCGTCTTCAGCCGTGACCAACTCCTGAACCGTGTTTGGGGCTACGATTTTGCAGGAGGAACACGCACAGTGGACGTGCATGTGGCACGCCTGCGCGATAAACTGAGCGGCAGCAGAGTCAAGATTGAGACCGTCTGGGGCGTGGGATACAAACTGATGCAGGAGTGAACCCTGATGTTTCGAAGTATCCGCACCAAGCTAGCCGTGTCTTACGCTCTGATTATTCTCCTTTGCCTGTTGCTAGCAGGACTAGGAGCCCTGATCCTTATCCGGCGATACCAGCGCAACGCAGTCCTGAGTCAACGTCATGCAACTGCGGTCACCCTGTCCCAACGCGCGCAGAGCCTTCTCGCACTGAAGCTCAACTTGCCAGAAATAGCTGTACGCACGCGCCAGGAGGCACGCGCGTTGGGGGTGCGTGCACTGCTCGTCGCGCGCGATGGACTGGTACTGGCGGATTCTGGTGAAAAAGATCCGATTACCGGGCAGCGCCTCAAGTTCCCCATACAGGAACTCTTGGGCTCCAGGGCAACAGCTGTGGTCCGACGCTACCTTGAGGCCGATGGCCAGCATTACTTCTTTATCATATTGCTTCTCAGGCCCCCTCCTCTCGAGGGGCGCGCAGAGGCGGGTTCATTGCCTAGCTATCTGATTGTAGCCGTGCCGGAGCAGGACGTGGAGCCTGCCTGGCGCCAGCTAGCTCCGCCATTGGCCATAGCAGGATTAGTGTCTCTATCCATCTCGATTATCATTGCCGTCGTGCTCTCTCGCTCCATCACCCGCCCGCTGCTCGCTATGACCAAAGCATCTGAAGAAATTGCACGTGGCAACTATGAGCAAGTAATCCCGACAGAGGGCCAGGATGAAGTTACGTGCCTGGCAGATAGCTTTAACCGCATGGCTCGCCAAGTGGCGCGCAGCCGGCAATCACAGCGGGACTTTTTGGCCAACGTCTCACACGACCTGAAGACGCCGTTGACCTCAATCCAGGGCTTCTCACAGGCAATTCTGGAAGGGGCCGTCCACGATGAAGCGGGATACCGTCGTGCGGCACAGATCATAAGTGAAGAGGCGGCCCGCATGGGACAATTGGTCCAGGATCTCCTGGATCTCGCCCGCCTGGATACCGGCGAAGCGACGAATAAGCGCACGGCGATCGTCTCTAGCGAACTCGCGCAACACTGCGTAGGAAAATTCGCGCCGTTGGCGGCTGAAGCGGGCGTAGAGTTGCGCATCTCGGCCGACAAAACTCTGCCCCTCATCTACGGAGACGAGGGGCGTTTAGAGCAAGCCGTAGCCAACTTGCTGGACAATGCTATCAAGTACACGCCATCAGGCGGACGGGTGGAAATCGCTATTCAGGCGCTAAAGCTGAAAGATGGCAGGATCGAAGGCCGAAGCGATATCCCTTGTGCTCTACCTTTCAAAGGAAAGCCTGGCGATGGCAATTGGATTGCCATTAGTGTCATGGACACGGGGGCAGGCATCCCCAAGGAGGATCTGCGACGCATCTTTGAACGCTTCTACCGGGCCGATAAATCGCGCAGTGGAGCGAAGGGCTCAGGCCTGGGACTGGCCATTGCTAAGGAGATTGTGGAAGCACATGGTGGAATCATTGGCGCTAGCAGTCGGCCGGGCAGTGGGTCATGCTTCACCATTTTCCTGCCCATAGAGTGAGGAATGGCTGATCCCAAGGTAGGATAGCTCACAAGCTTTGGGGCTGAATTGGGGGCCGCATTTATGAGGCACTTATCGGAGGCATTTGAATGGCACGTAGAGGTGTGCAGGAATATCTGGATGCGATACAGCATCTCCAAGAGGAAAGTGAAGGTGAGGTCAGCATCTCTGTCTTGGCCGAGAGGTTGGGTGTCTCACGGCCGTCAGTGAGCGAGATGATCAGAAAACTGACAGAGATGGGGCTTGTGCATCACGTTCCGTATGGCAAGGTTAGCCTGACTGAGAAAGGAGAACATACGGTGCACAGTCTCTCACGACGGCACTGCCTATGGGAGATATTCCTCGTGAGGCACCTGGGCCTCGATG
>Ga0315543_1002460_pt1 | contig 18005 bp, 17 predicted proteins | sample SalMarSW160210MG_2_FD_203098 | JGI IMG/M metagenome (GOLD analysis project Ga0315543, IMG submission 203098) | Salt marsh sediment microbial communities from the Plum Island Ecosystem LTER, Massachusetts, United States - Salt Marsh Sediment SW1601-210 ...
TCTTGGTTTTGGAAAAGGTTCTTCAAGAAGCAATTTTGCCACTGCCAATGAAAAGCGTGATTGTAGAATCTTTGAAGAGTTCGCATTCTATCTCATCGATCAAGCAAGACAATCCTCAATAGTTGATGAAGATTTTCAGTTGAACATTGATGGGAAGGTCTATGCCTTCGATTCTACAACTGTTGACCTATGCTTGAGTATATTCTGGTGGGCCGAGTTCCGTAAAACAAAGGGAGGGATCAAGTTGCATACATTGTATGACATTAAAACCTCTATTCCTTGTTTTATCCATGTATCTCCCGCTTCAATGCATGATGTAAATGCCATGGATTTATTGTATTATGAACCAGGCAGTTATTACATCCTTGATCGTGGATACATAAACTATGCAAGACTTTTCAGAATACACCAGAGCTCAGCTTTTTTTGTGGTCAGGGCAAAAGCCAATCTTCAGTTCTACAGAATGTACTCAAATAAAAAGAATAAGGAGAATGGTATCTTGCTCGACCAAATCGGGAAATTGACTGGATTTTATGTCTCAAAAAAGTATCCGGAAAAACTTCGTCGTATAAAGTTCTACGATGAAGAAACGGATAGTAAGCTTGAATTTTTATCCAACAACTTTGACCTAAAAGCAGAAGAAATTGCTCAACTTTACAAACATCGATGGAAGGTTGAATTTTCTTCAAGTGGATTAAACAACACCTGAAGATTAAATCATTTTGGGGCACAAGCCAAAATGTAGTGAAAATCCATGTTTATTCTGCAATAATTGCTTATGGCCTTGTAGCGGTGGATCGAAATAAATTGAAAGTTGACCGTTCGACCTACGAAATATTACAAATTTTGAGCATTTCTCTACTTGACAAAACGCCTATAAATGAACTACTTACAAAACAAGATTACAAAGATTTCAAAGAACTATATTGTAAACAGCTGAAAATCAGCTGGGATTAATCGGATACTAGTGAGGATTTTTATTAAATAAATTACTTAAGAGATGGTTATAAAATTGTATAGTTTAAGAAATACTGTAGAACCTATTCTTAGTAACTTTACTTGTTAAAAATAATATAAAATAATGAAACCAAAGTTATAGTATAGCAAAAAAGTTAGTTAAAACTTTAAAAGAGAGGTTCCTTAAGATTTTATTAATATTGTTGTATCAAAAGACAAAAAATATTAATTAAAACAGGATCCTCATGGAAAACAAATGTACAGAAATCAAACGAAAAAAGTTGATTGGTTTATAAGCCAACCGATAGAAATCTAAATGGAGATATGTAGGTTAATGGTTAACTTTGTTATGGAACAGGAGGTTTATGATACTACTTGGGATAGTCACAAAAAGCTGGATAATAACAGATATTCACGATGGGGTTTTTATCCGGGTAGTGTAAAAATCGGGGTCAGAAAACACTAGTGTCATGTCAACTTGATTATGTCTGACATTTATTGCATATTGCCATCAAAAACGATGGTACGTTACAAGGTTACCCTTACCAGGGAAGAACATGAGCAGCTAAAAGCTGTATTGGGCAAAGGGAAGCACAGTTCCCAGCAATACCGGAATGCCTGCATATTAATCAATTCAGATGAAGGTCCATATGGACAGAAATTATCGGATGAACAGATTACCCAGGTGTTACAGATCAATGCAAAGACCGTGGAACGGGTAAAGCAACGTTTTGTTGAAGAAGGCTTTGATTCATGCATGGATCGGAAGCCGTATCCCAGGAAAGGTCCAATTAAAACAGACGGTGATTTTGAGGCACACTTAGTTGCTTTAAGTTGCAGCGAAGCCCCGGAAGGATATGCACGATGGTCCTTACGGTTGCTTGAAGATAAGATGGTTGAATTGAAATATACCGATAGTGTATCTCATGAAACAGTTCGTCAGGTGTTAAAAAAAACGAAATCAAACAGTGGAGGGTTAAAGGATGTGTAATCCCTCCACTGGGCAATAGTGAATTTGTAGCACATATGGAATCTGTCTTAGATGTATATGAAAACCATTATGATAAGAGATTTCCGGTTATATGCATGGATGAATCACCCAAACAATTGATAAAACAAACGCGTATTCGCATTGCCAGGAAAACGGGTAAGGATGCAAGAGAGGATTATGAATATGCCAGAAACGGTGTGGCAAATATTTTCATGGCCAATGAACCCTTAAAGGGAAAACGCTTTGTGAAGATTAAATCAAGCAATACATAGAAAAACTGGGCATATTTTGTCAAACACATTGCAGATAGGCTTTATCCTAAAGCAGAAAAAATCCTGTTGGTAATGGATAACTTGAATACACATAAGTCCTCAGCACTGTATGAAACTTTCCCACCTCAAGAGGCAAAGCGGATCTGGGATAGGTTTCAATTTTTTTACACTCCTAAGCATGGTAGCTGGCTGAATATGGCAGAAAGAGAGTTGAATGTACTAATGGGTTAGTGCCTGAACCGGAGGATTGACAATATGACCACCATCAGAAAAGAGGTAAAGGCCTGGGAACAAAATAGAAACAACAAGAAAGCTAAAATCAATTGGCAATTTAAAACCGATGATGCAAGAATAAAGCTAAAACAGCTTTATCCGACAATATTATGTTGACATGACACTAGTCGATGTTCTCCATGTATTTGACACGGAGGAGAATGCAATTATTTCATTGGAATATTATACGCAGCTGAAAAATCTATCCCAACAAGATCATCAGGTAATCAACTCTGTACTAAAGGTATTAAGCATGAGGAACTATAGATCCTTTGTTCATCAAATACAGGGGAGTTTTGGACTTAGCAGTTGTTCTTTTACCAGATCTTTCATTGTACGGAGTAAAGAAGCCCTGGAAGGATTTGAAGCCAGGAAGTTCACATCAGAAGAATTTGTGACCATTTTCTTAGATGGTAATTACCTAACCAAGCAGGAAATGGTAATTGCTTAAGGTATAACTTTAACAGGATGAAAGCTTACTTTAGGTGTTATTCAGACGACAACTGAGAATTCAAAAAGTATCAAGGGTTTATTAAAGGATTTAATTGGAAAGGGTTTAAAGCATGATAATGGCCTTTTATTCATTACAGATAGTTCTATTGGTTAACTAAAAGCCATAAGGGAAACCCTTGGAGAAAACAGTGATGCCAGTGGCATAAGACAGAAAACGTGTTGAGTTAGCTGAATGAAATGGGCCAGAAATATTTCAGGGAAAAATTAAAGGCAGCTAACCGGGAACAAGAATATGAGGATGTAAAAAGAGAAAATATTGACAATTCATAATAAAGTTCTTAGAGTATAACTTGAAAACAAGCAAATCCAATTCGGTAGTATCTAATATTTTGTGTAAACGCTAACTGAGAGGTCCTTTTCTCGACGATCAAAATCGAGAAAAGGATCCTCAAAAGATTAATATTTGTACTTTTAAACAGATAGCGATGAAAAAGAGACTCAACATCCCCAAAGATTTCTGGAAGGATTTCAAGGACCGAAAGGACTTTGATGAATTTTTCAGTGAACTTTTCAAAAAAGGCATCAACCAGATGTCTAAAGCCGAGATGACCGCTCATCTGGGTTATGAGAAGCATTCAAAAGAAGGCGAAAACAGTAGTAATTCCCGGAATGGTGGTTACACCAAAACGCTTAAAACAAGTCTGGGAGAAATAACTGTAAATATTCCACGGGATCATAACAGAGAGTTTGATCCCAAGGTGGTTCCTAAGTATGAAAGCCGGCTCTCAGATGAGATAGCACAGCTTATCATTGGGCTTTATTCCAGAGGTATGAGCACCACTGACATACAGGAACAAATAGAGTAGATCAATGGAGTTCAGGTGGACTCTACCAATGTATCCAATATTACCAATATGCTTACAGACTCTATTACGGAATGGCAAAACAGACCCCCTGAAAAAGTCTTCTTTGTGGTTTGGATGGACGGTATCTCCATCAAAATCCGCCAAGATGGGAAAATTATCAACAAAACTATTTATCTGGTTATTGGTCTCAATCAGGAAGACTTAAAGCAATTCTTGGGCATGTGGGTTGCTTCCACAGAGAGTGCTTCGTTTTTGATGAACGTATTAATAGATCTGAAGGCCCGGGAAGTAGAGGACATTCTGATGGCCAGCACGGATAATCTGACTGGTTTTACGGATGCTATAATAAGTGTGTTCCCACATGCTGTAACCCAGCTTTGTGTTTTTCACCAGGTCAGGAATTCACTCAGGTATGTTGTCTGGAAAGACAAGAGGGAGTTTGCGAAAGACATGAAAGAGATCTATCATGCTGTCACCCTTAAAGCGGCAGAAAAAGCTCTTAATAATTTCGAACAGAAATGGGGCAGTAAGTCTGCATATGCTGTTAAATCATTGAAAAATAATTGGGATAACCTGACCCCAGTTTTTCGATTATCCCCTGGAAATCAGAAAAATTGTTTATACGACTAATATCATTGAAAGCTTGAACCGGGGAATTCAGAAATATACAAAGACAAAATCAAGCTTCCCGCACGACCAGGCAGCCCTGAAATCTATTTTCCTGGCTATTGGAAATATTGAAAAAAATGGACCGTGCAAATTCAGAATTGGGGCATGATCCTACAACAATTTTTAATTAAATTTGAAGACAGATGCAGAATTTAAATCTAGGCGTTTATACAAAATATTCTAAAGATTCTCCAATTCAATCATAGTCAGCATTATCATAGCTTAGCTCGATTTAGTTTTGATTGTAACTTAAGAGGATTGCGTTATTGATTCGTACCTTAATGGGTTCAATCATGATATTATATTTATGGTTAAACATTTTGGAGAGATCCAATAAGATCTTTATTATTGCCACCATGAAAAAATTCATGAATTACAATAGTAAAATAAATGCTGTACAATAAATCAGCAAGTTTAATTCTCATCCAAATGGTTGATTAATCCGCATTTGCTGCTAATATCTTTTTTTTAACTGCAATATACCAGATGAAAAACAAAGAAAAATGGCAACCAAGTAAATATGTTTATAAAAGAGGAAAACTTAGAGCATCAAGCAATCACGAAGAAGTTAGAATATTTTCAAGACTTAATACAGATATAATTGCGCGATTTTATGACATTCATATTAAGGAGTATGCAAAAGGTCGACTTCTTGATTTAGGTTGTGGAAAAGTTCCTCTATATGAAGCTTATAAAGATTACATTGATGATAACATTTGTATCGATTGGGCAAACACTATCCATGAGAGTCCGTATTTAGATTACACATTTGATTTAATTAAAAAAATACCTTTATCAGATAACGAATTTGATACTATAATTCTTTCAGATGTTCTAGAACATATCAAAGAGCCAAAGTTATTGTGGAGTGAAATGTCTCGGCTCTTAGATGATAATGGAATACTACTTATGAATGTTCCATTTTATTATTGGTTACATGAAGAACCATATGACTTTTTTAGATATACAAAGCATGCATTATGTTTTATGGCTGAAGATGTTGGATTTCAATTAATTAAATTAGAGCCATATGGTGGTGCTATAGAGATAATAACAGACATTATTTCAAAATTAATTGTAAGTATTCCTTTAATAGGGAAACTATGTGCTAAAATTATTCAAAGAATAACATGGATGTTTATTAATACGAAGGTTGGAAACAAAATATCTGTTTTAACCTCTCAAAAATTCCCTCTAGGCTATATATTAATTGCCAAAAAGATTGTAGATAATTATGAATGAAAACCATTGATCAAAATCATCTTTATCTTACTTTACCGGAGCGGGGAAAATGACTTTTTGTAAGAACATTTGAAATATCACAATACTACTCCACACTAAATAAAAATATTCATTATTATCGCTGTATTTAATCGAAAAGAAATAACACTCAGTTATTTAGCTCTGCTACGAGAACAGGATTATAAGGAGTATAGTGTGGCTGTGGTGGACGATGGATCAATTGATGGTACATTTGAAGCCATAACAACAGAATACCCTGAAGTGCATCTGCTCAGAGGAACAGGAGATTGGTGGTGGACAAAATCGACTAACGAAGGCATAAAATTTGCGATTACTATGGGTGCTGATACCATACTTATCTTAAATAACGATACAATATTTAATGAAGATTATTTAAGTAAAATGGTCAATATGTCCAGGGATAATCCTGAGGCAATCATAGGTTCCCTGGATATAACAAAAGAAGAACCTCAAAGAATATTTTTCTCAGGTGTAAAAAGGATCATTTGGTGGAGAGCAAAACAGATAAAATACCACAAGGGTTATGACCATTATGATCCGGATATGAAGGGCTTACATAAAAGTATCTGTTTGAATGGTAGGGGAACAGTTATTCCTGTTGAAGTATTCAATAAGACCGGTTTCCTTGACGAGGAACATTTGCCACAATATGCTTCTGATTTCGATTTCACAATAAGAGCCGATAAGGCCGGGGTCCCTACTTTAATAAGTTGGGATGCCTTGGTTTACTCCTATGTTAAGCAAACAGGAGCCGGAAAACCATTCATTAAACAGAGTTTTGGTGCTTTTCTGAAATCTTTCTTCAGGCGATACTCTCAAACAAGTTTATCAACCCTGTATGCTTACTATAAAAAACACTGCAGGTGGTATTACTTCCATTTTGCATTCACCCTTCAGATAGTACGATTGATCTATTCATATTTCAAGCGTAGAAATGCATTTTCAGGAATTGATTAATCCTGTTTTACTGATTTCCGGGAGGACAGGGAGCAATCCAATATAACTTCTTCAGTCTCTATATTCCAGGCACATAACGGTTTATTATGGAGTTATCACTAATAAGAATTTATTTCATCAACCACATAGGAAATATCATCAGTACTTAGAACCGGACTCATTGGTAAGCTCAGGGCCTGTTCATGAATTAATTCTGTGATAGGATAAGTAAGGTGGTTAAATTCTTTATAGGCTTTCTGTTTGTGAGGTGGTATGGGGTAATGTATGAGGGTTTGAATATCCTTTTTTTCGAGGTATTTCTGAAATTCGTTCCTCTTTGAAGTCCGTATCACAAAAAGGTGCCAGACATGAGATTCTTCAACCCTCACAAGGGGTAACACGATCTTCTTATTTTTGATATGTGTTAAGTAGAAATTGGCAATCGCCCTGCGTATTTTGTTTTCCTCATCCAGATATTTTAACTTAACATTCAGGATGGCAGCCTGGATTTCATCAAGCCTACTATTAATTCCCTTGTATACATTCTGATATTTAATACGGGACCCATAATTTGCCAGTGTTCTGACTATATCTGCAAGCTCAGGATCATTTGTAGTAACTGCTCCTCCATCGCCAAGGGCTCCGAGGTTCTTGCCCGGATAAAAACTGAAACCAGATGCATCACCCAAGGAGCCTGTTTTTTTACCTTTAAAAACAGCGCCGTGTGCCTGTGCTGAATCCTCTATAATTTTCAATTTATATTTTTCAGCAAGCAGATTGATTAAATCCATTTCCACACATTGCCCATACAGATGAACGACCAATATTGCACGGGTTTTAATGCTGATTTTTTGTTCTATTTTCGAGGGATCGATGTTGAAGGTATTTATATCTGGCTCAACCAGTACAGGAACAAGATCATTCCTGGATATAGCCAGTATCGTTGCGATATATGTATTTGCCGGGACAATAATCTCATCTCCTGGACACATTATTCCTAATTCCTTATAAGCGGCTATAATCAAGAACAATGCATCAAGTCCATTTGCCACACTGATACTATACTGCACCCCAATATATTCAGCAAAGTTTTTTTCGAAACTACTAACTGAGGTGCCAAACAGATACCAGCCAGAATTCAATACCTCATCAATGGCAGTTTTCAGTTCTTCGTTATATTGATCATTGATCGCTTTTAAATCAAGGAATTTGATCATCTGGATATCTTTTTCTTATAAATTTCCCCGGTATTCCTAAATAGACACTATTATCTCCAATACTTTTAGTGATCAACGCTTTAGCTCCAATCAGGTTATTATTCCCTATTTCAATATTATCCATTATAGTTGCATCCGGCCCAATCAGGTTATTATCTCCTATTTTGGGGCCTACCATCTTATCAGAGTAACCAAACTCGCCAAACGTTTTATCACTGACAGAACAAAAGGAAGAAGATAAAAAATTGTTCTTCCCGATCATTGTTCCGGATGCCAAGCTGGACATTTGTACCATCCTGGTTCCTGCACCGATTCTGCAGTTCTTCTGAATAAAAGAGAGCGGTCCGATAATCACATCATTATCCAGAACGTTGTTCTCGCGGATTACAACATTATCTCCTAACAGGCATCGTTCTCCGAGAAAAGTTCCTGCATATAACACAACACCGCACCCAATTACCGTGTTTGATCCAATTACTGTTTTTTCAGATCTCACTTCCACTTTACTCTTCACCGTTCGAACTCCCATGGGGTTTCTGCCAATTACAGCATTATCCCAGATGTAAACATGATCCTTTATTACTACATTTTCATGTATTACAACATTGTTCCCAATGGATATATTTTCCCCGAAAACAGCAGACTCTGCAATTACTACATTTTTACCTATTTTATTCATTATATTTTTGTTTTCTGAGCTCCACAAAATTATCATAATCCCTGATATATTCAGCCTCCTCAAAATGGTGTGAAGCCAGTACCAGGCAGATCGCTCCTGCGGAAAAGTTGGACAGTTCATTCCATATCATATAAGGGATATACAAACCATGGTAGGGCCTGTTTAACCGGATTACTTTCCTGTTTATTCCATCATCCAGTGAAACATCGAAGCTACCACTGGCAGCAACAATAATTTGATTATTGCCCTTGTGGGCATGCCCCCCCCTTACCTGTCCTCCCGGAATATCATAAAGGTAAAAGGTTCTTTCAATATCGAAAGGTATATTTATATTAGAGTTGATGGGGGTAATACTTCCTGCTATGTTTTCAACCTTGGGTAGCTCCAAAACAACACAATCATAAATTGTTGTTTTCATTTCTGCCATTTTTTCTGTTCTTTGAACTGGTTTATATCCCGAATATAATCATCGGGAGAATACAATTCTGATGCAAGAACATATCCCAGGGAATTTGTAGAAAAATTATCAAGTGATCTCCATATCATATTGGGAACATAGAGTCCAAAATAGGAACGATTCAGATGAAATCTCTCTTCAGTAAATCCATCAAACAAAATTACATCAAAGCTTCCCGACAGGGCAATAATGAATTCCTGGTTCTTAATAAATGCATGTTCTCCCCGCACCTGTCCGCCGGGAACATCATAAATCCAGTATACTCTTTTTATTTTGAATGGGATATGTTTAGACCCTTCAATAAATGATAAATTACCCCTCTGATCAAGAATCTTTGGTAACTGTATTATTTTAACTGATTCTATAGCCAACTTAAGTTATCGATTTTTAGAATTTTATATTTTAGTGGACTCTGGTCGGTATATCTTATGTTACAAATTAACATTCTCCCTAATGTTAAAGGTTATTCCCTTGATTATGAAATATGCCCTATTCAAAGTTACAATTGTACAGTCATCCCCACTCCAACAATATTAATTATTTTTGCATGAAATTCAAAATTGATTATAAGGCGTTACAAAAGCTGACCATAACAAATAGGTTAAACCGAAATCCCTTCCGGAAAGTTAATCCCTGATCCCGAGAAGATTGCTTTCAATATCTGGTTCCATTATTCGGTTATTGCTCACTGATAAAAATATTCTTTTCATTTTCCTGGGTTGAATACATTACTTTTTTTCTATATTGGTTGAGGGAAACTATGTAATATCACAAACAAACTTATGTAATGTTTTTTATCTATGATCGCATTTATAGTAATCGGTAAAAATGAAAGCAAACATATAGCTGCGTGTATTGAAAGTATAATCAATACCATCGAACAAAACTCAATAACAGAATACGAAATAATCTATGTTGATTCAGCTTCAATTGATAATAGTGTTGACCTTGTCAGGACATATAAAAATGTGAAAATATTTCAGATTACAGGGTGCTGTAATCCAGCTATCGGCCGTAATATTGGCGCATCGGAAACTAATGCAGATATTCTTTTCTTTATCGATGCAGATATGGAAATTTCCCCTGGCTTTTTAGCCCATGTGCTTACCGCGGAAAAAAAACTCACTTATGATTTTGTTTCTGGTCAGTTTGAAAATTACTATTACGATAGTAAAGGAAATTTTCAATACAAGGAGCTATATCATAAAAACTTGAAAGAGAAAGAAGTTTACCAGGTAACGACTGGAGGATTATTTCTAATCAACAGGTCTCTTTGGGAAAGTGTTAATGGCTTCAGAACAAAGTTCAAGACGGGTGAAGATCTGGATCTTGGATTACGATTAGCTATGAAAGGGATAAAACTTCAACGCAAACCTGTATTAATGGCTGTTCATTACACTATGCATTATCACTCACAAAAAAGGATTTGGAATGATCTTTTATCGGGTAAAACAATATATTCCAGGGGTTTGTTATATAGAACACATTTGTTCAACAAATACATGTATTTAAGGTTGCTGAATAGTGATCCAACAGTACCTGTATTAGTAGCTACTATTGGTTTATCTTTTATTTTAAAAACATTTTTGTTTATCCCTCTGTATATTTTAATAACTGCCTCAGCATTATTGTTCTTCAGAAAACAAAAAACATTCCTTGAATTTATATTAAGAATGTTATATCAGATCATTCGGGATATTTTGACCATTCTAACCTTTTTCTTTTTTTATCCACAGGAAAAAAATGCTAAATACATTAAGGTCCGATAAAAGATGGAATATATATTATATTCATTAATGTGAGTTCGATATTAATCAGATAAAATTTGTTATTAATCAATTTATAAGTATTGCTATTCCTTCTATCTATCCAATATTTTAAATAGTTTACCAAAAAAGTATATAATCTTGAGTAAAGAGGTTCACAGTAATTGATATAATTTATTATATTTATTTAATTCAGGTATTTAAAATTCTATACATTTTGATTTGATATAAATTATGGATCATAAAAAGAAAATATGTTTTTTCGGGATAAAGTATTATCCATCCAGAGGGGGAACGAGCCGTGTCGCAGAAAACCTAATTAAAAATTTAACAGGTAAATATGATATTACGATTTACTGTTACAAAAACAAAAGAGCATTGAATTTTATTAAAGGAGTTCGGGTGATACAGATCCCAGAATTCCCTTTTCGCAGTGCAGGAGTGTTTTTTTATTACTTCTTATGCGCGGTCCATATTTTGTTTACGGGAAAATATGATTTGATCCATGCACACAAGACCGATTGTGCTTTTTTTCTTCCCTTGTTAACAAGGAAAAATAAAGTAATATGCACTTCGCATGAAGCTCCCTATCTTAGAGACAAATGGTCTTTTATTGGAAAAGCATATTTCCGGTTGATGGAGCGCTTTTTTATTCATTCAAATGCCACGCTGACTACTATTTCAAAGCCCCTGTCCGCCTATTACTATAAAAAGTATAAACGATTTGTCAAATACATACCTAATGGTGTAGATTTAGATAAAAATTACTCCCAAAGTGATGCTGATGAAATTTTAAAAGAATTTTCCATCCAGAAGCCCTATTTGCTTTTTGCTGCACGAAGAGTGATGGCTACAAAAGGTTGTCATACCCTCCTTGATGCTTTGACCTTAACTAATCTTAAGTTCACACTGGTTATAGCCGGTGATACGTCACAATTACCTGAATACACAGAGCAACTGAGAAGAAAATCGTCAAAGTTGAATGTTAAATTTATTGGTTATGTTGATAAATTAGAAACGTTATTGGCTCTCGTTCAGAAGTCAAATCTTTTTATTTTCCCTTCTGAAACGGAAGGAATGTCTATCATGCTTCTGGAGGTCGCCAGTGTTGGAACACCCCTGATCTGCAGTGATATTCCTGAAAATACAGAAGTTTTTAATCATAGGGAAGTGCTTTTTTTTAAGAACAAAAATGTTGATGATCTTGCTGAAAAGTTGATCTGGGCTAACAACAATATGACGAAAATGTCAGAAAAAGCCAAAAGAGCTAAGAATAAAGTAAGCCATGACTATTCCTGGAGAAAAATTACACAAGAATATGAAAAAATATATGAAGATATAATTGGTTAAGGACAGGAATATATTTAAAGACTCATCCCATTGAAAATAAGGGAAATACTGGAAATAGGAATGAATTCGGAAAGTGAATTCGATTTATTATGAAACACCTATATTGCAATAAAATGACTCTGTTTCTTTCTTTGAAGTATTTTAGATTTCATCGATCAAGAATATTTTACTAAATTTATTGATGATCAATTAAAAATTGTATAGCATGATTATTAATAAGCAATTTTTTGATTTTTAATATTAAACCTACATTTCGATACTTACAGACATGAAAAAAAGTATTGTTCTAATTATGGTTATTCTAACCAATTATTGTTTATATGCCACGGATTATTATGTTTCTAATACCGGTAATGACGGTAACACGGGTACAAGTACAGGTGATGCCTGGGCTACCATTGACAAGGTAAATTCAATGGTCGCCTCCATGGGTGCCGGGGATAAGATTTTGTTCGAAAGAGACGGGGTTTTCAGGGGCACCATCAACATTTCTGTTTCAGGAATTGCTGCAAACCCGATAACCATTGGGGCTTACGGAACAGGCAACAACCCTGTTATTAAAGGTTCCGAAGTTATTACAGGTTGGGCTCAGAGTGGAAACATTTGGACTGCTGACTGCCCTGATTTTCCTGAGTCAGTGACAAATTTATTCATTAATGGTAATTTCCAGCCATTGGGAAGGTATCCAAATGATTCTTATCTTACTGTTACTGGCGGAAGCGGTAAATCGATTGTAATTGATGATGCGCTGAGTTTTCCGGACGGTCATTGGGACAATGGTCAGATTGCAATAAAAACTGCACGCTGGATGATGGATGCGGTAAAAATCTTTTCCCAGGTAGGGACCACAATCAGCCTTTATGAGAATACTACATATGGTATTTGGGAAGGATTTGGCTACTTTTTCCAGAACCACATCAATGCCCTGGATCTTGAAGGTGAATGGGCTTATGATGAAGAACAGAAAAAAATACATGTATTTTCCGCCACAGACTTGAATTCTTTAACTATTGAAGCAACGAAGTATGACTATTGTATAAAACTTGAGAATGCAAATTACATCACAATAGAAAACCTGGAACTTAGTCACGCCAGATCTGTCGCCATACGTGCACATACATGTGAACACATAAACTTTTCTAATAACATTATTACTTACAGCGGTGGAAACGGAATCCACATTCGATACTGTAATAATTCAGTATTTGATAATAACACCATTTATTATACAAATAATAATGGTTTTGATTCTTATTACAGTAATAATGTTGAATTGACAAATAATGTTATTAAACATGCCGGATACATTCCTGGGAGAGGTTGGAACGATAACCACCAGTATACAGGGATTTATATTTCCGATGCAGAAGATTTTCTTATAGAATATAATGTAGTTGATACAGTAGGGTTCAATGGTATCTCATTCTACTTCTGTTCCGATGTAATTATGAAGAACAATTTTATTAATTACTATAGTTTCGTTAAAGATGATGCTGCCGGTATTTATACATGGGGTACTCAGGATTATGGAAATAAAATAATCGGGAATATTATCCTGAACGGGATCGGGGCCCCGGAAGGGACAGATCATCCTGACAGCTATGAGGCTTTCGGTATATATCTCGACGATAATACAAAATATGTATTCGTTGAAGATAACACTGTGGCATTTGCCTCGTACTTCGGGATTTTTGTCCATAGTTCGGATTCTTGTATAGTAACTAATAATACTGTATTTGATAATCTCAAAGGACAATTAGCTTTAATCAGGAAAGGAGGGGCATTAAATATTGATGATTGCAAATTTGACGGGAACTATCTCTTCTCAATAGGAAAGAATGATCAATGGGTTATCTTTAGTCAATATGTTCTCGGTGAAAACGAATTTACAAACAACACCATCTGCGATCCATATGACGAACAGATAATTTATGAAAGTCACTGGGAACCTTTTGAAGTATTATTGCACACTATAACAGATTGGCAGGCTATTGGAAATGTATCCGACAAACCAATCCCTTTTACCTGGGCCCAGTCAGGTTTGCCTGATACTATTGGTTTTGTGAATTTTTATTACAACGCATCGAAGGACTCAAAAGAGATTGCTCTTTCTGGCACTTACCGGGATTTAGATAACAATATAGTTATTGGAAGTTATTCCTTAGATCCTTTCTCCTCTGTTATTTTGTTAAAGGAAAATCGTGAATTGCTAGGGAATGAGACTACCCCCGATGGAGAAATTGAATTCTGTCAGAGAACTGAAACCACCCAATATACTACAGTTGGGACTCTGCAAGCAGATACATACACATGGTTTGTATCACCAGGGAGTGCCGGTTTGGTCGAAGGTACCGGAAAAACAGTGAATATTAACTGGGATCCGACTTTTTCAGGTGAATGCAATATTTCATTCACCGCTTCAGGGCCAAGTAACTATTCTGCTATTTCCCCCCCCTTAACTGTAAATGTGTCACCTGGACCAGATAAACCTGAAAAGCCTGTTGGCCCAGACTCCCTATTTCAGAATAGTCCCGAAAGCCAATATTCAACCATTGAGGTTGAGGGCGCAACAAGTTATGAATGGTCCATTAATCCCAGTAATGCCGGTGAAGTGTTCGGGCTTGGAAATACCTGTGGAGTTCAATGGAATGAACCATTTTTTGGTACGGCATATTTACGTGTCAGAGCACAGAACGATTGCGGGTTTGGGAATTACTCAGATTCACTTCTTATGAAAATTGTCGAAGCCGAACTCGGATACGGAATCATTAATATATTTACTCCTAACGGAGATGGATATAACGACTACTGGAACATTCCGTTTATCCGGGATTTTCCCGACGCCATCATTAAAATATTCGACAGACAGAACAAACTTCTGGTTGAATACAGGGGTTCTGACAGCAGCTGGAATGGAACAGTTAACGGGGAACTTGTGCCCATGGGTAACTATTTATACGTCATTCAAATAGGACAAGGGAAACAACCAATAAAAGGTTATGTTACAGTACTGAGATAATAATCATACACTTTTATAGTAATAACTATGAAGAACTTCAATAGAATAATTTGCTTATTACTCTTTGTTTCTGGCTCTTTTGGATTTCATGCCTCCTCCCAGGAGATCCCTGTTTATTATCATAGCCAGTATTTATTAAATCCCTACCTGATTAATCCTGCAATTGCTGGAAGTAAGGATTTTTCAATTTTAACACTTTCTGCCCGTCAGAATGTGGAGAGAATAGCAGGAGCCCCTAAAACACAAATACTAAGTTTCCATACCAGGATTCGTAATTACCGCGGTATGAAAGAAGGTATTTTAAAACGCGGATCAGAATTTTCAAATATTGGAGTTGGGGGTTATGTCTACAATGATGCCAGCGGTCCCCTGAGAAAAGTTGGATTCCAGGCAACGTATGCATACCATGTACCTCTGAGTAAAGAATCGATCAGGCATCTCGCCTTTGGCCTTTCGTTTAATGGATTTATATATTCATTGAATTATGGGGAGCTAAATATTCTGCGGGATCCATTGATTGACGAAGGTACACAAAATGCATTCGTCCCGGATGCCAATTTCGGTATGTATTATTATGGAGAAAGTGTGTATGTAGGGATTTCAGCTTCACAACTCTTCGAAACCTCAATCACTTGGAGTAGTGACAACTATTCAAGTATACCAATCAACAGGAATTTTTTCTTATTGGCTGGATATAAGTTCCTTATTAATAACAAGATATTAATAGAACCATCCCTTTTAATTAAATCAGATCAGAATGATCTGGAAGAATTCTATAAACACCTGGATTTCAATCTAAAGGTATACTATGCCACTTTTTTTGTGGCTGCCTCATACCGAATGGATCAGGGAATTGCAGTTTTGGGTCAGTATCAGTTCCGTAATTTTTTCATTGGCCTGGCATACGAGTATCCGATTAGTGAAATATGGGACTATAATTATGGAACTGCTGAAGTGGTTCTGGGTTTAAATATCGGTCAAGGCATAAACCGCTTTGGAGACAGTCGATACTGGTAGGTGAGGGCGTTTTTTACTTAATTGAATTTCACTTCAAAATCAATGAACAAAATATCTTATTTCAGGAAAAGGAATTTTTTTCTTCTGCTTGCTTTATTGTATTCCTTAACAGGAAGTTATGGGAAAAGCTGGAATAATCTACCAGGATTCTACTCCCCGATCTTAGCAGATATAGAAATTGGAAAGCATAGCAGCACCACTCAAACTAATCATTATATGCCTGATTTCTCTTACCAGATCTCTTCCGATACAATCCTGACTTATGATACCCTGATAACCCACAAATCCATAAAATTTAATGTTGAATTATTTGACCTTGATATTGTTGACCCATCTTCCGGTGTTCAGTTCTATAAAGATGGAATCATATATTTGGCTGATACAAGAGATGAAAAGACAGAAATGAAAGTTTCTTTCGGGAGCCTGGATACCTATTATTCTCCAATTGAAGAGGAAGGGCTGGGCAAAAGACAGTTCTTTTCAAACCGGTTTGCCTTTCCTTTTCCATCTGAAGCCACCACCTTTGCACATGATTTTAAAACATTGTATTTTACAAGAAAATCCAAGTTCAAAGATCCTTTGGATAACCATGTAAAGATCTTAAAGTCAGAGTATATCGAAACCAACAAAAAGAGAAAGACAGGCTGGTCAGAAGAACTGGAGGTGCTCCCTTTTAACGGAGAAGATTTTTCTTGTGTTCAACCCTCAGTTTCAGAGGATGGAAAATTAATGATCTTTTCCTCAGATACGCCAGGCGGTGATGGTGGATTCGATCTTTATTCTGTAGTTAAAGAAGGAGACGGATGGGGAAAACCTGTAAATCTTGGAAATGCAATAAATACAAATCTCGATGAATTATTCCCGTTCCTGTTGAATACCCGAACCCTCATCTTTGCTAGTGATGGACACAAAGGGTATGGCGGTATCGATATTTTCATGGCTAAATTTGATGGGGAGAAATGGGAAGAAGTTATCAATCTTGGCAGACCCATCAACTCACCAGGAGACGAAATTGCATTCACCATGAACCGAGCCGACATCAACGTTTCATTTTTCTCCTCGAACAGGCGCCTTTTTAAGAAGAGATTTCAGCTGTTCAGAGCAGAATTAATCAGCGGTGAAAATGTTTTTAAAAATGTAATAACGTATGATACGGTAGATCTGGATATAGTAATATCGGAAAAGTGGATAGTTGATACACTTGGCGAAAATATTTCCCCTGCCATAATTACTACACTTCCTTCTCAGATTGTTGAAGGTACGACTCCCAGCAAAATAATAGCCGAAGCAGAACCAGAAATTTTGGACATTGATACGGTACTCCATCAGACGGAACAAGCAGCGGAGGTAATTCCGGAGAAGGTCGAACAGCCTGATACAATTGAAGTTATGATTGAACCCGAAGTTAGTCCCGTAACGCTTCAGGAAGAACCTCAGGAGATTCATGATGTCAAGGGAAAAATTGATTTCAGAGTTCAATTCAAAGCCTCAATGAATAAACTGAACATACCCATTGTAACTATAGAAGGAAAGGATTATAAAACCTTTGAATATTTCTATGTGGGGGCTTACCGGTATACCATTGGCAGTTTTGCAACCCCTGAAGAAGCTATCGAACTTAAAAATATCTGTCAAAAGATGGGATATAAGGATGCTTTTGTCGCTGCATTCGAAAATGATAAAAGAGTTGTTGATCCAAAAGTTTTTGAGAAATATAAAAAATAAACTTCCCCCATTATACTAACTCAAATCATTCTATTTTACTAAAATCCTCAATTGAATCATTGTTGAGTTGTGCATTTTATATTAGGCTTCTTCCA
>Ga0315543_1002464_pt1 | contig 17977 bp, 15 predicted proteins | sample SalMarSW160210MG_2_FD_203098 | JGI IMG/M metagenome (GOLD analysis project Ga0315543, IMG submission 203098) | Salt marsh sediment microbial communities from the Plum Island Ecosystem LTER, Massachusetts, United States - Salt Marsh Sediment SW1601-210 ...
CGCCTTCCCGGGGATCGACAGGCAAGTGCTCTTCACGGCGTTGGACACCGCCGGAGTGGCCTGCTCGATCGGGGCGGCCTGTGACAGCAACTCGGCCGATGTTTCCCCGACGTTACGCGCGATGCGGGTCCCTCGCACATTGCTGGGCAGCTCACTTCGGTTTAGCTTCGCCACCACAACCACCCAGGCGGAACTCGACGAAGCGGCAGCGCGGATCATAGCGGCCGCGGGGCGTCTGAAGGGATAACTGCGTAGCTCAGGCGCGTCCCGGTCGGCGGCAAAAAGAGCCGCTCGACAGCCGGCCGTCGGAGGCGTTTGCTTCGGCTCCCAGCGGCTAGCGTCACGCGTGTGGCAGCACCCTCACGACACGGAACACAAGTGGTTTTTCCTAAAGTGGTTGCATCGACAAGAATCCTCCGGAAAAATCGCTTTTCCCACTCGTCGGCAAAGGCGAAAATCGCTACAATGACGGATTGCCATTGGGCATAGATTTAGGGCCTTTCTTTGTTCGTTTCAGGACGGACCCGACACCGTGGACCAGATCATCCGCATTCCGCTGCCCGACCCAACCGTCATGCGGGATAAATCCAGACCGACGGGGGGCACGGGAGCATTACCCTTGCGACCGTTTCTCGTCGGGCCGGAAAACGGGCTTGTCGAAGTCATGGTCCACGCCGTCCTGGGAAGAACAGCCGGAGAGTACAACCCTTTGGTGCTGGTCGGCGAGTCGGGCCTGGGCAAATCGCATCTGGTGCGTGGGCTGGCAGCGGCCTGTCAGGTCCAATCCCCACGGGATACGGTCATTTGTCAGGCGGCGGTCGACTTCGCCCGCAAGCTGACCGACGCCATTGAGAGTCAAGCCACCGACGGTTTCCGGCGACGTTACCGTTCGGCGCGACTGCTGATTCTCGACGACGTCACGCGTCTGGCCGACCACAAGACGGCACAAGGCGAATTGGTTCATACACTCGATGCGGCTGTTGCAGCCGCTCATCAGGTCATTGTCACGGCGCCCTCCCCGCCGGGCCGTTGGGTCCGGATCATAACGGCCCTGCAGAGCCGGCTGGAAGCCGGGCTGTGCGTGCGACTGGTTCTCCCCGGTTTTGATGCCCGATTGGCCATCCTTACCGAGGCCGCCCAGCGCCGAGGTTTGAGTGTGAGCGGACCGGTTGCTCGCATCCTGGCCGGCGGCGTGCAGGGCAACGCCCGCGACCTGGTCGGGGCGCTGGTGAGCCTGCACACCCAGCAACGGATCGATGGTCGGCCGCTCGACATCGACGCGGCCAACGCCTACGTTACAGCACTGCGTGGTCGGCCGACAGTCGAGTTGCGCGAAATTGCCCTAGCGACGTCCCGTGCCTTTTCCCTATCACTTGGTCAGCTCCGGAGTCGCTCGCAGCGGCGCGAGGCGGTTTCCGCGCGAGGCGTGGCCATCTACTTGGCCCGGCAACTCACCGACATGAGCTTGGGGCAAATCGGCCACTACTTTGGTGGGCGTGACCATACGACTATCTTACATAGTTGCCGCAAGATGGAAGCGCTATTACCCACCGAGCCCGCCACCCGAGCGATGGTCGAGCAGGTCCGTGAGATGCTACATACGCGAACGATGCAGGAGAAAGACCAGCCGGCTACCAGTATCTTGCAGCAAGCCCTTTCCTAAAGACCCGTTGATGAAAGCCGTAAGACCCCTGTGGACAATATGTTTGTACCTCGTCGATGGGCGTGCAAACCTTCGCTAGTTATCAACATGCTCGGAGGCGTACCAAGTTCAGGGTATCTCACAAACACCCCACGAACAGGTCGGTGACATCTTACAAACGTGGTTTCCACCGTCAGACAGAAACATAGATCTTGATGAATTCGCCTTTGTCACAAGCATTTCGCCCGCCAGCATAACAGTTATAGACACACCCGTCACGCCCCCTTCTATTACTACCTATTTATAAAGAGAAGAATAGTACTATCCCAGGCGCAATCCAACGATCGGCGAATCTCGATGTGGTTTGGCAACCACCCTAAGCTATGTGAATTGAATAAGTAACAATATTTGGAGCCTCGGAGACGCCCGAGCGGTGTTGTGATCCTGCGGGCGTGGATGAGGACGTTGCAGGAAGGGTAAGACATGCAAATTCAGTGTGACCGAGAGAAGCTCTCGCGCGTGTTCCAGACGGCCGCGTCCGTGGTGCCCGCGCGTAGCCCTAAGGCGATCCTTCGGAACGTGAAGCTGGAGACCATTGACGGTGGTATCGCGCTGACTGCCACTGACTTGGAGGTCGGTATTCGCATCGATCTAATGGATTTTCAGGCGTCGTCGCCTGGTAGTGCCCTCTTACCGGTCGACCGCGTGGGTTCTATTCTGCGGGAGACGCCGGACGAGCAACTCACCGTGCAGAGCGATGGTCAGCGTGTAGTGATCGAAGGGCAGCAGAGCCGATTTCAGCTGCCCGCGGAGGATCCAGTCGCGTATCCAGAGGTTCGGGCCTTCGATGCGGAGGCGTATCATGAGGTACCGGCGCGGGCGTTTCGCGAGTTGGTGCGACGTACGGCGTTCGCGACAGACAATGAAAGTACCCGCTACGCCCTGGGTGGAATCCTTATTGAGTTCGGCGAGGAAGAGATGATCGGGGTGGGAACGGACGGACGGCGGCTGGCAAGGCAAATGGCGCCGGCCAAAGCGGTGGGAGCCGTCGACCGTACGGAGGAGATGACGATTGTACCGAGCCGGGCGATGCACCTATTAGAACGGGCGTTGGCCGAAAACGACGAAGAGATCCTCTTGGCCGTTCGCGATAACGCGGTGCTTGTGCGGAGCCGGCAAACAACGGTGTATGCCCGGCTGATTGAGGGGCGTTTCCCAAACTGGCGCGGTGTGTTTCCACAGCGTGACGACATGGCCAAGATCAACCTGACGGTGGGCACTTTTCATGGTGCCGTGCGCCAGGCTGCCATTGTCACCAGCGAGGATCGGCGCGGCGTCGACTTTGCGTTCAGCGAAGGGAAACTTATGATGAGCGGCCACGGCGGCGAGTTGGGTGAATCGCGCGTTGAGCTGCCGATTGCCTACAGTGGGGCCGAAGTCGTGATCCGGCTCGACCCGCGTTTTGTGAGCGATTTCCTAAAGGTTCTTGAGCCAGACCAAAACGTCGTAATGGAGCTGAAGGATGGCGACACGGCAGCCGTCTGCCGTAGCGACGACGGGTACGCCTATGTGATCATGCCTCTATCCCAAGGCCAGTAGCAAGATGCGAGCACGGAAGAAGCGGTCTTCAGCACGGGGCGGACCCCAACCGGTGGGCGACATCGTCAGTGAGTTGATGATGCAAAAGGGTTTTGCCCGGGTCCGGGGAGCCGAAGCACTGGAGAACGCCTGGCGCGCGGCGGTGGGTGAGATGGCGGCCCGGTATACCTACCCCGGCAGGATCCGGCGAGGCGTGCTGGAGGTGGTCGTGGCGAACTCGACCATCGTCCAAGAGCTGGTCTTTCAGAAATCGGAGTTGCTGCTGAGCCTCAAGCGGCTTCTCCCGGATACGAGAATCGACGATCTACGCTTCCACGTCGCCTCCGTCGGCGAGAAATAGCGGAGGATAAGAACCGAGAATGTCAGACGATCAAAGCAAAGAACCACCGGCCGCAGGTGTTGCGCCCGCAGAGGGTGCACCAGCTGCGGGCCGGGAGCGTGACGCTCGTGCCCAGCGGCAGGACGACCTGCCCGAATATCGTATGGCCGAAGGCGCTGCGGAATATGGTGCGGAACAGTTGGAGCACCTGACCGACTTGGAGCACGTGCGCGAACGGCCGGCGATGTACATCGCCGATACGACCAGCCGTGGTTTACACCACCTGGTCTACGAAGTGCTTGACAACTCGATCGACGAGGCGATGGCGGGCTACGCCACCGAAATGTCGGTGCGCATCAATAATGATGGATCCGTCACGGTCGAAGACAATGGTCGCGGGATTCCCGTTGAAGAGCATCCCGAGCTCGGCAAATCGACGCTCGAAGGCGTCATGACCGTGCTGAAGTTCGGCGGGAAGTTCACCAAAGGGGCCTATCAGACGTCCGGTGGCCTGCACGGCATCGGCGTGACGGTGGTGAACTTCCTTTCCGAGTGGTGTGAAGTCGAGGTCTGCCGCGGGGGGCGCGTCTATCAGCAGGAATACGAGCGCGGCGTCCCCACCGGCGAGGTGCGCAAGATCGGAAAGACCGACCGCGTCGGGACGAAGACCACGTTCAAGGCCGACCCGCAGATCTTCCCCAATACCCAATTCAGCTATACGGTCTTGCACAAACGGCTTCAGGAACTCGCCTTTCTCAACCGTGGGCTGAAAATCGAGTTTTTCGACGAACGAACCGGCGACGGGGAGTCGTTCCAGTACGAACATGGCATCCTCCAATTCGTCGAGCACCTGAATCGGGCGAGTGAACCGGTCCACGCCGATATCATCTACATTGCCGGCGAGTACGACGAGGTTGGGGTGGAAGTCGCCGTGCAGTACTCGTCCGAATTCACGGAAAACGTTCATTCCTACGTCAATAACATCTGCACCCACGAGGGCGGTACCCACGTCTCGGGCTTCCGCGCGGCCATCACGCGGACGCTCAACGCCTACGGCAAGCGCGCCGGGCTGTTCAAAAACATCACGCCCGTAGGCGACGACTTCCGCGAAGGGCTAACCGCCGTGATCTCGCTGCGTGTCCGCGAACCGCAGTTCGAGGGCCAGACGAAAACAAAACTCGGCAACAGCGAAGTCGAGGGCATCGTCAACTCGGCCGTGGGGGAACATCTGGCCCGGTTCCTCGAAGAAAACCCGAAAACGGCCCGGGCCATCGGCCAAAAAGGGCTCGTGGCGGCCGAAGCGCGCGAAAGCGCCCGCAAGGCGCGCGCCCTGGTCCGCGAGCGCAAGGGTGCCCTGACCGGCGGCGGGTTGCCCGGCAAGCTCCGCGACTGCAGCAGCCAGGAAGTCGATAAGTGCGAGCTTTACCTGGTCGAGGGCGATTCGGCCGGCGGAAGCGCCGAGGGCGGGCGCATACGTGAGTATCAGGCCATCCTCCCGTTGCGCGGCAAGATCATCAACGCCTATAAGTCGCGCGACGATCGCGTTCTGGCTAACGAAGAGGTCCGCAGCATGATCGCGGCGATCGGCTCGGGCATCGGCGACGAAATGGACCTGGCGAAGCGCCGCTACGGCAAAGTCATCATCATGACCGACGCCGACGTCGACGGCTCGCACATCCGCACCCTGCTGCTGACCTTCTTCTACCGGCAGATGTACGACTTGGTCAAAGGCGGCCACGTCTACGTGGCCCAGCCGCCGTTGTTCCGCGTGCGCCGCAAGAGGGAAACCTACTACATCCAGACCGAAGAAGAGATGAAGGAACAACTGCTCGACGCCGGCTTGGGCGACGCGGTCTTCGAGCCGGGTGACGGACGCACGATCAGAGGCAAACAGATGGAACGGCTTTGTCGGACCCTGGCCGCCCTGGAAGAGTCGCTCGTGGCGCTGGAACGCCGCGGCATCAGTCTGAAAGCACACGCTGCCCGGCAGGATCCCGCGACCGGCCGGCTGCCCGTCTACCACGTCTTCCTCGGCCAGCAGGAAAACTGGTTTTCCACGCGCGACGAACTCGATGCTTTCCTGGCCGAGCAGGAAGCCAGCTCGGGCCAGGAGTTGGAGGTGAGCGACAAGCCGCGCGAATCGGTCGGCGACGACGGCCAGAAGGCCGATCGGGTGCACATCGTCGAACTGCACGAAGTCCGGTCGATCAATAACCAACTGGCCGAGTTGCACGAAATGGGCTTCGAGATCGATGCGCTTTTCGCGATCGAACGCACTGGTGTGGAAGAAGCCCGCTATCAACTCCGCCGCGGCGAGACGACCACCGGGCTGGACGACCTGCGTGGGCTGCTGGCCGCTGTTCGGGCCGCCGGCGAGAAGGGCATGCAAGTGACCCGCTTCAAAGGCCTCGGTGAAATGAACGCCGAAGAGCTCCGCGACACGACCCTCGATCCCGAAAACCGCACGCTCATGCAAGTGACGATGGAAGACACCGTCGCGGCCGACGACCTGTTCCGCGTGCTGATGGGCGACAAGGTCGAACCCCGCCGCGAGTTCATCGAAAAACACGCCCTGGAAGTCAAGCGGCTCGACGTGTGAGGGCAGGGGCCAGGGATTGGGGGATTTCGGGATTATGCTGACATCCGCTTGACAGGTGTACCAATAAGTGGTACAATTGTACCAGCTATGGGTACATCGATCAACAATCCGATTGTCTCAGCCTTGTTCAGCAAGAACCGCCGGGCCATTCTGGCCTTGCTGTTTGGCCACGCTGAGGAAATGTTCTATGTGCGCGAAATCGCCCGCGCGTGTGGCCGAGGTATGGGAGCCGTTCAACGCGAATTGGCCCAACTCGCCGCAGCGGGCGTATTACGCAGATCGATTCGCGGCAACCAGGTTTATTACCAGGCGAACCCGGAGTGTCCGGTATTCGAGGAACTCAGGGGGCTGGTGATCAAGACGGTCGGCGTGGCCGACGTGTTGCGGGCCGCCTTGGCGCCGCTGGCCGATCGCATTGTCGTGGCCTTCCTTTTCGGCTCGGTGGCTCGCGCCGAACCACGGTGCGAGAGCGATGTGGATTTGGCAGTGATCGGCGAGGTGGGTTTCTCGGAGGTGGTTGACGCTCTGGCTGCTGCTCAGCAGAATCTGGGGCGGGAGGTCAACCCGGTCGTCTACTCGCCGGGCGAATACCGATCGAAACTGGCGGTGGAACATCACTTTGTCAGCAGCCTGCTCAAAGAGGAAAAAGTCTTCCTGATCGGGGGCGAAGGTGAGCTTGCAGGATTGGCTACGAAACGGCTGGCTCGTCAAGGACAAAAGTAGTGCCCCGGAGCTTGGCGATCTGCTGAGCGTGATCGATCGCGACCTGCGCGATTGTAGGGCATCGGGCCGCAGCACCGATTGGCAATTGAATATCGCATACAATGCGGCTCTGCAAGTAGCCGTCGTGGGGCTGGCAGCCGAGGGTTTCGGACCACGCGAGAGTCACATCATCATCGTGCTATCCAGTCCCTGTCCATGACACTGTGTCTGGATGGGAGCACGATTGCTCAACCGGACACATTCCGGAAGAAGCGCAATATTAGCGACTACGAGCGCGCCGGGGCCGTCTCGGAAAAGGAGGCTGAGGAAATGATTGCTCTGGCGAAGCGTCTTCGGGCCCAACTCCTCAATTGGCTCAAGGCCGCGCATCCCGGGTTATTGCCGAAAGATTTTTGTTGATCCGTTCGGGCACGGGATTCTACTCGGTGATCAACTGGCCGGCGGTCGGTCCGGGTTGGATGTCGTACACTTGCTCGACCCGGATGACAACCACCCCGTTGAAATCCTTGTCGGGCATTTTCTTTTTCAGTTCGCCGTTGGCCAGGTCGTACTCGGGGCCGGCGGTCAGGTATTCGGCGCTGCCTTTGAATTTGTAGCCTTCTCGAGACTCGCCGTCCCAGACGGTGAAGGATGCCCGGCCGTTCTGCTGCACGTTGGCGCGGGTCACGCCCATGTAGGCGTCGCCGACGACCATCGTCTCGGGGCCGTACCACCAACACTGCTGCATCGGGACCACGTTCGGCTCGCCCTCGGGGGACGCCGTGGCCAGGGCCATGACCTTTCCGTGACTCATGAAATTGCGTGCTTTTTCGGGTACCATCATGGGTTTCTCCTTTGCGTGTCAAACAATAGGGTGGCTGATTCTTCAGTCAAAGCGGGCATGCTCGGCCTCGTAGTAGTATATCGCAGGCAGCCCCTGGAGAAAAGCGCGCCCGGGCAATGTGCCAAACGAGTCACAGGGGGTGCGGCCGTCAAGAAAGACCGCTTGCCAGCCTTGCCGGCACGAGGGCAGCAGGTCACGATGGATCGAAGCTCACGACCGGTTGAACCGCCGCAGGCGATCGAGAAACCGGTCGGCGGCGTCCTCCGCCTGTCGGGTCGAGGCCTCCGTCTTGTCGGCCAGAAGATTGTCGAGCATCCCGCGGACGTCGTCCGCGCCGTTGCATAGCCGCGTCATCCAGAGCGAGCGGAGTGTGCCGGTCGACTCGAACAGCTCGCTGCGGAAACAGGAAAGCACGCCCGTGGCGATCTGCCGGTTCAGGTCGCGGTTGGGACTCGGCACCGAAAGTCCGCCCGCGAAGGTGGCGCGAAGCGACGCCTGGAGCAACGGCCAGGCATGGCGACCGCCGGGCAATTGTCGCCGGCAGCTCAGATCCTCGGCAAAGTCGGCCGCCCGGTGTGGATCGATGGCAAACTGGCGCACGTCGACCAGGTCGCTGAGATAACCCACCAGCATGTCGATCCAACGCTCGCTCCGACGACGCAGGCGATTGAGCTTGAAGGCTTCTTCGGCGTCGATGCCCGGACCGCTGACCAAGTAGCGGAGCACGCGGTTTCGGGCTTCGAGCTGTCCGACCATGACGCTTCGGGCGATCGGCTCGGCCTGGTCGCTCTTGCGATGGGCGTCGTAGGCGGTTACCACGGCGCCGAAGACCCGGGTAAGCACCTCGCCGGTGAGCACTTCTTCAAGCGTGGCGCGAAACGTCGGCCAGCCGTGATGCTGCCGGTCGCCGTCCCGGTCGTTTGCCTCGGTGCCCCACTGCTTGAACCAGCGCGACCAGCGATCGAAGCGGCATTGCGAGGCCGTCCAGTATTGTTCCAGGCCGGCGGCGGAGAGCGTCCCGGGCCCTTCGACGAGCACGGGTCCCTGGGCGGAGACGATCGCGGCCAGTTCGAGAAGTTCGGAGGCGTTCATGGGCGAAGTCTGAAACGAAGAAGAGAATCGCTCCGGCCGACGAGGGTCCGGCCGGTTGGGGTCCGAAAGATCGGGGGAGAGCCCGAGGGGACCTAGGCTCTTCCCCAATCAAGCAGACACAACGCCAATCGAGCAAATCGAGTGCCGCCGCCGGCGACCACCGGAAGGGGTGATCTTGCGGTCATCGTAAGGTGATCATGCAAATCGAGTTGCGACAGGAGAAGCATCGCGGCCACGAGGTGCCAAGCTGTCTGGGCCGTGTTGCCAAAACACCACGCGCGTTGCCGGCGCCGGACGCGAAACCGGTTTCAGACAGAGCCTACTGCTTGCCCTTCGTCATGAACTCGCGGTACTGCCGGTCGAGTTCGTCGTAAGAGGTGCCGGTCAGACGCGACAGCAAGGTCGGGTCCTGGCTGCCGTCGTAGACGGCCGAGAGATAGCCGACCAGCGCATCGCGGTAGCGGCCTCCGTCGTAGTAAAGCATGAAATGGGTCCACCCGGCGATCTGGCTGTAGAGCGTGGCGATCCTCGGGTCGGCCTGGAGTTGGGGCAGGCCGTAGCGGGTGAGCTTTTCAAAGGGGACGTAGAACTTGTCGACCAGCAGCCGGTATCGGGCGGCCTTCATCCGCACGTCGTCGAATCCGCCTAAGACATAGTAGTCGCCCTCCTTGCGGAGCGATTCCATGTAGACGGCGACGCCTTCGATGATCCAACAGTTGGCCGACTCGCCCGTACCTTTCGCCACCCGGCGCGACTCGTGAAAGAGCTGGTGGGTCGCTTCGTGCAGCAGGGTCCGCTCGTCGTAGTCACGGCCGCCGAAGAAGTAGGCCCGGCGCATGTGGCCGACGTAGACGCCGACGGTCTGTTCGATGCCGGGCATCGCGTCGCGGAGGTCCCGGCTGTATTGTTCTCGATCGCGGAAAAAGACGACCTTGTGGCGGGGCAGCTTCAGCCGTACAGCACGACGGTTGAACATGGCGACTACCTGCTGGTGCGTCGCGTAATAGCGGACGAAGAGTTGCCGCCAGACGCGATAGAGCTCCTCGAGTTTCGTGCCGAGCCGGACGCCCGCCTCGATGCTGTGGCTCGTGCGGATCGTGTAGTGCTCGGTGTCGATGTCCCACCCGTGGCGTATGTCGTCGTGCAGTCGGGCGTCCTGCTCGGCGGAGATCCATCGTCCCTGGTACAACCGCTCACCCTGCTCGTAGCGCGGCAGGATCGTCTTGTGGATCCAACCGAACCGGTCGCTCCAGACGTGGCCTGAGCGAATTCTGCGGACTTCATAAGGGGTCCGCCACTCGCCGCGGAACTCCTGATAGCCCAGCAGCCGGCGCACGGCCTCGTGGTCGGGATTCTCGCCAATGGCCGCGTGCACCAGGTCGAAAGCCAACGAAGCGCGACCGGCGTGGATCGCTCTTCGGGCCGTTCGGAACCACTCGTCCGCCTGCCGTCGACGCAGACGCCAGAGACGCTGGTGCCACTCGGCCAGGTCCTGCGACGCCTCCGCCGGCAGCTCGGAGGCCTCGCCGACGCGGACCGGAAGCGCCAAGACGCGGATCACGTTGGGATCGGCCGGCTTGGCCCAAGCGCGCGTCTGGCCGGCCTGGGCGGGGAGTCCCTTCTCGTCGCACCAGGCGGCCAACTCCTCGAGCTCGGCCGCGTACTTCTCGGCCATCCGCGCGGCGGCTTGCTGTAGATTCTCCGATCTGGCGAGCGACGTGGCCCAAGATGCACAAAGAAATACCGCCACGCCAAGGAAAACCGCAGGGCGGCGGCTTGCCGTAAGAGGTTTGGGAATTCGAAGCCGACTGCTTCGAGTGCAAACAGCGTGCCACTGTTTGCCGTCGGGCAAGCAGTGCTGGCTTCGTGGTGGTTTTCCACTGCTTCTGCAAAGCAGTGGCACACGGAGGCTGTGGGCATCTTCACGCTTGTCGTGAGCATGCTGCTCGAGATCCGAGCATGGCCACGCTCGCGTGGCCATGGCACCGAGACCACCCATGCGGTCGTTGACGATCTTGGACAAGAGTTCTGTTCCTTGTTGGGGTCCGCCGGCAACGGGTCCGGCTTTCCTTTTATTGTACCATGACACCTCTTCGTTCCCATCACCCGGTGCGAATCGGCCGGGGACGACTTTGGTTGTCGAACTGGTCCGACCGTGGCAACTCGCCCCATTGCAACAAGTTAGGGGCACAGGAGGGGGGCCGTCGCCGGAGGGCTTAACAAATCCTCGGCATCTGCTCCCCGGAGAGCAGATCGACGATCCGCTCGGCGCCCAGCGGATTGCGCAGTTGCACCACGCCGGCGTGCTCCTTGGTCACCGTGCCGATGACGGCCGGCTCGGGCGCGGCCTTGTGGGCCCGCATGATCTCCAGCGTCCGCTGGGCCGTACGGGCCGGAACGAAGGCCACCAGGCGACCTTCGTTGGCTACGTAGAGCGGATCGAGTCCGAGCAGCTCGCACGCACCGCTCACCGGCGCGGAGATGGGGATCGACGCCTCCTCCAGTTCGATGCCCACGCCCGCTCCCTCGGCGATCTCGCACAGCGCCGCGGCCAGTCCACCCCGGGTCAGATCGCGGAGACAGTGCACGTCGGTGTCGGCTTCGAGCAATGCTTCGACCAAGCCGGCCAGCGAGGCGCAGTCGCTGGCGAGTTCGGTGTCGAAGGCGAGTCCCTCGCGGACCGACAGGACGGCGATGCCGTGCCGGCCCAGGTCGCCACTCACGAGCACGGCGTCGCCCGGGCTGGCGCGGCGCGGCGCGATGTCCACCCGAGGCGCCACCACGCCGATGCCCGCCGTGTTGATAAAGACGCCGTCGCCCTTACCACGGTCGACCACCTTGGTGTCGCCGGTGACGACCCGTACGCCCACTTCATCGGCTGCTCGGCGCATCGAGGCGACAACGCGCTCCAATGTCTCCAGCGGCAAGCCTTCTTCGAGAATGAATCCGGCGCTTAGCGCCACCGGGGTGGCGCCGGCCATGGCCAGATCGTTGACGGTGCCGAAGACGGCCAGCCGTCCGATGTCGCCGCCGGGGAAGAACAACGGGCTGACGACGAACGTGTCGGTCGTCATGGCCAGCCGGCCCTTGGGCAGCTCGACCAGCGCGGCGTCGTGCGGCGGATCGTCCGACGGGCTCGCACCGAAGGCGGGCAGAAAGAAGTCTTCGATCAGCCTGCGCATCACCCGCCCGCCGCCGCCATGGGCCATCTGGATGGTCGTGTAGCCGTCGCGCGGCACGGGACAATGCAACGCGAAGCCCTCGGTCCGGTCGTCGCTCATGGTTTTCCTTTCGATCGCCGATAGCGGTAGGGTGGGCATCGCCCACCGAGAATCCAGGTTGACGTCGACGGTTTCGGTGGGCAGTGCCCACCCTCAGTAGTTCCAAGTTTGGTTGGCTGACACCTCAGCAGGTCATCCTGAGCGTAGCGAAGGATCTCGATTGTCGAAGGAGATTCTTCGCTACGCTCAGAATGACAATGCCAAGTCTCGATGGAATTTGGAACTACTGACCCTACTTTTTCTGACGCCGGTAGCGGTAGTACGCCGCGCAGGCGCCCTCGGCCGAGACCATCGGCGCGCCCAACGGGTTCTCGGGCGTGCACTCGGTGCCGAAGGCCGGACACTCGTCCGGTCGCTTGTGTCCCTGCAGCACAGCCCCGGCGAGACACACGGCCGGCTCGTCGGCCTGCATTCCTTCGACCCTAAACCGCGCGGCCGCATCGAACCGTGCATAATCCGCGCGGAGCGACAAGCCGCTGTCGGGAATCTGCCCGATCCCGCGCCACTTGCGCCCGGCGGTCTGAAACACCTTTTCGACTTGGGCCAGCGCGGCGCGGTTTCCCTCGGGTCGAACGCATCGGGTGTATTGGATCTCCACTTCGGCGCGGCCTTGCTCCAACTGGTCGACGCACATGGCCACGCCTTGAAGGATGTCTAACGCCTCGAAGCCGGTCACCACGATCGGCACGCCGTACTGCTGGGCGATCGGCTCGTACTGCCGGGTGCCCATCACCGTGCACACGTGGCCGGCTGCCAGAAAACCTTGCACGACGTTGCCGGGCGAGTCGAGCACGGCACGGATGGCCGGCGGGACCAGCACGTGAGAGACCAACACCGAGAAGTTCGCCAGGGCGAGCCGATCGGCCTGGGCAATCGCCATGGCCACCGCCGGCGCGGTCGTCTCGAAACCGATGGCGAAGAAGACCACCTCCCGGTCTGCATGGTCGCCGGCCAGAGCCACCGCGTCCATGGGCGAATAGACCACGCGCAGGTCGCCGCCCTCGGACTTGACCGAGAGAAGATCGTTTTCACTGCCCGGCACGCGGAGCATGTCGCCGAACGAGCAGAAGATCACCTCCGGACGGCGTGCGATGGCCACGGCCTGGTCGATGATCTCGATCGGCGTGACACACACCGGACAGCCCGGCCCGTGGATCAAGCGGATTTCCGGCGGCAGCAGTCGATCGAGCCCGAAGCGAAGGATCGCATGGGTCTGGCCGCCGCAGACCTCCATGAGGTTCCAAGGCCGCGTGGTCTTGCGGCGGATCGCCTCGGCCAACTGCTTGACCCGGCGCGCGTCACGATATTCGTCGACGTATTTCATGAGCTTGATCTGGTGCGTGGCGAGCACACACCCTACGATTCGGTCGATTTCTCCCCGGCAGCCTCGGCCAGTTGTTCCAGCAGCGAAAACACTTCCTTGGCCTCGGCTTCATCGATCGTGTTGATGGCGAAGCCGACGTGCACCAGCACGTAGTCGCCGGGCCGAACCTCGGGCGTATAGGCCAGGCAGATTTCCTTGGACAGCCCGCCGAAATCGACCTTGCCCATCGGAAGATCGTCTTTTTCGTAGATCTTGATAACCCTGCCGGGCACGGCCAAGCACATGACAGCTCAACTCCGGTGTGGGATTGCGGCCAGGTACGCCTGGCCCAGGGCGATGCCACCGTCGCCCGGCGGCACTTGCTGATGAGTGTACACGCTGAAGCCGGACTGCGACAGCCGTCGCCGGACGCGCTCACTCAAAAGCCGGTTCTGAAAACACCCGCCCGAGAGGACCACCTGCGGGCAGTCGGCCCGCCGGGCGATCTCCAGCGCCCACGCGGCCAGGGCGTTATGGAATCGGGCACTGATCCGGCCCGTCGACACGCCGGCCGCCCGATCGGCCAGCACGGCACGAAGCAGCGCCTCCCAGTCGGCCACGATGGGCTCTCCCTCGGCAAGCCTGATCGGATAGGCTTCGTCGCAATCCTCCTCGGCGGCGAATTCCAGGGCCATGGCCGCCTGGCCCTCGAAACTGACGGCCACGTCGCCGGTGCCGGGTGCCACTGCTGGCTTGCCCAGCAGTGTGTCTTCGGGCAGTCCACACAACGCGGCCACGGCGTCGAACAACCGGCCGACGCTGCTGGTTCTCGGGCAGTGAGTGCCGCGGCGGAGCATGGTTAAGAGGGTCTTTTGCTCGGCCGGCGTGAACCACTCGGCGGCCTGCTGCCCGGCCAGCTCGGGCGCAATCTCGAACAGCACCCCCAGCGCCAAGCGCCGCGGCCGCCGGATGGCCCGCTCGCCGCCCGGCAGACTGAAGTAGCGCAGATGGGCAACTCGCTCGAACGTGGCCCTTTCGCATCGAAGCGCCTCGCCGCCCCAGACGGTTCTGTCCGGACCGTAGCCAAGTCCGTCCCAGGCGAACCCCAGCACGGGCCCGGCAAGGCGATGCTCGGCAACGCAGGCCGCCACGTGGGCGTGGTGGTGCTGAAGGCGGGCCAGCGGCACACGCCACTCGGTTGCCAGGCGCTCGGCGTGCTGCGTCGACAGGTAGTCGGGATGCAAGTCGCAGGCAATCACCTCCGGTCGAACGTCGAAAAACGACAGCAGATCGTCGATCGCCCGACGATGGACGTCCAGGCTCTGCGGCGAGTCGAGATCGCCGACGTGCGAGCCGACGACCACCTGACGGCCCAGCCGCAGGGCAACCGCGTTTTTGAGGTGGCCGCCCACGGCCAGCACTGTCGGCCCGTCATGATCCAACCCGATCGGCAACGCATCAAGGGTGCCACTGCTGGCTTGCCCAGCAGTGCATTGCCGGGTGCCTGGGGTAGACTGTCGGGTGGCTGGGCTCCCGGCGCGCCGGGACAGCGGTGGCCCAGGGATGCTCAACTTGATCGGCAGCGGTGCATAGCCGCGTGCCCGGCGCAGGACCACCGGGCCGGTCGAGTCACAACGTACGACCGAGTCGTCGACCGGGCGGACGATTCGGCGGTTGTGCGTGAGCACCAGATCGGCGATGCGTCCGAGCCGCTTGATCGCCTCGGCCGTGGTGATCGCCATTGGTTCTTCCGACAAATTGCCGCTGGTGCAGACGATTGGCCGGGCGATCGCGTCCATCAGGAGATGATGCAGCGGCGTGTAGGGAAGCATCACGCCCAGGTCGGGGTTGCCCGGCGCGACCGCCTCGACAATCGCTTTCTCCGCGCTGGGTAGCATGCCCACGCTCGCGTGGGCATGTTCTGATCGTTCTGGAATCGCGTCACATGCCCACGCAGGCGTGGGCATGCCACCCGGGCGATTACGGCGAAGCAGGACAATCGGTGCGGCTGGCGAGGTCAACAGCGCGGCCTCTTCGTCTGAAACAGTGCAATGACGTCGCGCTTCATCCAGCGAGCCGATCATCACGGCAAACGGTTTGGCCGGCCGGTGCTTGCGCCGGCGCAACCGCTGGATCGATTCTTCGGTGGTGGCGTCGACCAGAAGCTGAAACCCACCGAGCCCCTTCATCGCAACAATCTTCCCGTCGGCAATCGCTTCGACCGCCGCGCGGAGTGCGTCGCCGCGCCGGCCGAGCACGTTGCCGCCGGGGTCGAGCAAGCGCAGCTCGGGCCCGCAGTCGGGGCAGGCGATCGGTTGGGCATGGAACCGCCGGTCGGCCGGCGAGTCGTATTCGGCGCGGCACGCCTCGCACATCGCAAAACGGCTCATCGACGTTCGCGGCCGATCGTAGGGCAGCCCTTCGATGATCGACCACCGCGGCCCGCAGTTGGTGCAATTGGTAAATGGGTAGCCGAATCGCCGCTCGAGTGGATCGCGAATCTCGACCAGGCACGCCTCGCAGGTGGCCAAGTCGGCCGCAGTGGCGGGCCGGCGCGAGGCAAGCTCGCGGCTCGGGCGGATCTCAAACGGCGTCTCGCTTGTGGTACCCTCGACCGGGTCGATGCGCTCCACGTCGATCGAGTCGATCCGGGCCTGCGGCGGCGCTTCGTGCTCAAGAGCATGCAGGAAGGCGTCCAGTGCGGCCGGGTCGCCCTGGACCTCGATCCGCACCCGTTCGGTCTCGTTGCGGACCCAACCGGCCAGCCCACAGGCCCGGGCCGTGTTGTAGACAAACGGCCGAAACCCCACGCCCTGGACCACGCCGCGAACCGACAGCCCAAGCCGCCGGAGGGTCGAAGGCTGCGTGGCTGGGTCTGTCATCATACTTGGCTGCTTGGCGGGGTTATTACCGGCCCCTTGGGGAAGCGGTCGAATCGGTGCTTTCTTCTATTAGTTTAGACCGTTCGGCGCCGAAGGATAGGGCCGATTCTGCGGAAGTGTGAAGTAAGAAGTGCGAAGTAAGAAGTCAAGCAGCGTGGGGTGCCTGGGCCGTAGCGCAGCGGTGGCCCAGGGAGCGAAAAACCGATCATTGGCAATGCGAACATCAATGATGGCCGAAGAGACGTTCGAGCAGACTCGGCTTCTTTTTTTCCTCGAAGAATGCATTGACCGGTTCACCACCGGCACACGTGATCAGGTGCATGTAGAGCGTCGGATCGACGTCCTCCTGAACACTCTTCACACTTCCGTCGCCCAATAGATGGTTGACGACGCGGCCCCAATGATGGCTGCTGGGTCCGTGCAGCCATGGGGTGCCTTGCGGGCCGGTGGCCAGGTAGTATTTCTTCGGGTCGGCCTTTTCATCGCCACAGTTGAGTGTCGTCTTGGTACCCTTGGCCGGCACGCCCCACGTGCCGCCCGGTATGTCTTGGACTCGCTCGAACGAGGGCTTGCCGGCCAGGCCGAAGACGGCCGCCGTCGAGCCTTCGTACCAGGCGGCCAGCGTGGGCTCGACCGTCTCGCAGACCAGGAAGGTGTTGCTCGAGCCGTCGGTGATGTCTCGAATACCTGTCCTGCCACCGGGATAGATCACACCGTTGGGATGTTCTTTTCCACCGCCATACTTGTTCTTTTCTACGCCCATCAGACTGTCCGAGTGGGTCGCGCCCAGAGCCACGTAGTTGGTCAACGCGGCCGGGCCGTAGGGCGTCTTGGGGTCATAGGGATTCGTCTTTATGCCCGCCTTCGGGTTGGCTTCGCAATAGGCTTTCGTCCGAGCATCAGGGCACCGGAACACGGCCACCGATGTCCGCCAGGCGATCGGATGGCAGGGTTCCGCCGTGGTGGTCGGCTCGCCGGTGTCCGGGTCGATCGGGTTATCCTCGCACGGATCCCACGCCCGACGGCGCACCAGGTCGATCCACCGGTAGATGCTGCCTTCTTCCAGGTAAGGCAAGATCCTCGTCGACCAGGAGAAGTTCGTGCCATACTCGGCGCGGCCCTCGCTTGGATCGGGCTTGGCCAGCGTGTGAAGGGGAACCTGTTTCCACGAGCTGCTGGGCTTCTTCAGGAGCCTTACGTCATTCGAACCAGGGAATTTCTTGTGCGCGTTGTGAAAGTTGTGCAGCGCGAGCCCGATCTGCTTCAAGTTGTTGATGCAACCGGCGCGCCGCGATACTCCTCGGGCGATACACAACTGGGGCAACAGCAAACACAACGAGATGCCGAGCACCGCAAGAATGGTAACCAGATCGACAAGCGTGAATCCTCGGCGCGAAGGCGAGCGGGACATAAGACTGCCTCCTTGGAAGGAATGAACGGGCTAGAGCGTACTGACGCCGGCCGGGTGGCCATGATTCCCTGAGCGTAACCAATCCGCTCGGGCGAGTCAAGCTGCCGTTGTGGCGTTTTGATTGACCACGAAGGACACGAAGGGCACGAAGAGGAAGCAGGCGGAAGCAAGTAGGATCAGTCGTTCCAAATTCTATTGAGACCCGGCATGGTCATCCTGAGCGAAGCGAAGGATCTGCGCAGCGAAGAATCTCCTTCCCGGCGCGCCGGGATCGAGATCCTTCGCTACGCTCAGGATGACGTG
>Ga0315543_1002465_pt1 | contig 17975 bp, 17 predicted proteins | sample SalMarSW160210MG_2_FD_203098 | JGI IMG/M metagenome (GOLD analysis project Ga0315543, IMG submission 203098) | Salt marsh sediment microbial communities from the Plum Island Ecosystem LTER, Massachusetts, United States - Salt Marsh Sediment SW1601-210 ...
GTCGAGTTGACCGAGTTCCTGGTTGAGGTGCTCGGCGTGCGCGACACCGGGGCCAGCTTCCCGCATAAGGTCACGCTGCACAACGGCTGCCACACGCGGCGCGAGTTGGGCGTGGTCGAGCCGCCAGTGACGCTGCTCGAAAACGTCCGCGGCCTGGAGTATTGTCCCTTGCCCGAAATGGAGGACTGTTGTGGTTTCGGCGGCACGTTCAGCGTGAAGATGCCGGGCACGTCGCTGGCGATGGGCCAGACGAAGGTTGAGAACGTGCTCCGCAGCGGCGCCGAGGTGCTCGTCTCGCCCGACTCGAGTTGCCTGATGCACATCGGCGGCATCCTCCAGCGGAGCGAGGCCGGGCGACGGATTCAGGTGAAACACATCGCCGAGATCCTGGTCGCCGACGAGTAGCGGTCGTGAAACCCGGACTGAGCATTGCGGTGGGCGGTGCCCACCCTACATTCCTTTGGGAACCACAGATGAACACAGATGAACACAGATCTCTCGAAGGTGCTCCGTTTCTGAAAGAGAAGACACCCGGCTTGGCCGAACCGACCGGCTCGGAGGCGCTGGGCCAGTCGTGCGAACGGTCGGCCAAGGAGGTCGAAGCGCTGTTTGCCGGGATCCCCCAGTGGCAGGATTGGCGTCAGGCGGCCCACCAGATCAAGCAATATGCCCTGGCCAACCTCGACCGGCTGCTGGTCGAGTTCGAGCAGAAACTCACAGCCAAGGGAGTCGAAGTCCTCTTCGCCGCCGACGCCGCGGAGGCCAACCGATTGGTGATCGACATCGCCCGGCAGCACAACGTCCGAAGCGTGGTCAAGGGCAAGACCATGGTCAGCGAGGAAATGGAGCTCAACCACAAACTGGCTGACGTTGGCATCCGGGCCCTGGAGACCGACCTGGGCGAGTACCTGGTCCAACTGGCCGGGCAGCGGCCCACGCACATCGTCACGCCCGCCTTGCATCTGTCGGCCGAGGACGTGGGCCGGCTGTTTGCCGAGAAGCTCGACGAGCCGTTTACGGCCGAGCATCGGGCACTGACCGACATCGCCCGACGCCACCTCCGCGAAGAATACTTGAAGGCCGAGATGGGTATCTCGGGCGTCAACTTCGGCGTGGCCGATACCGGCTCGATCGTGATCATCGAGAACGAGGGCAACGGCGGGCTGTCGACCTCGGTGCCGCCGCTGCACGTGGCCTTGATGGGCATCGAGAAAATCATCCCCCGCATCGACGACCTGCCCGTCTTTCTCAACCTGTTGGGCCGAAGCGGCACGGGACAAAAGCTCACGACGTATACCCACGTGATCCATGGGCCGGCGCCGGGCCGCAAGCTGGTGCTGATTATCATCGACAACGGGCGAACCAACATCCTGGCCGATCCGCACTCGCGGAGCGCCTTGGGCTGCATCCGATGCGGCGCCTGCCTGAACCACTGTCCCGTCTATCGCCGCGTAGGCGGCTGGGCCTATGGCTGGGTTTATCCCGGCCCGATCGGCTCGATCATCACACCGCAGATGGTCGGCCTGGACAAGGCCGCCAAGTTGCCCTTTGCCTCGTCGCTGTGCGGGGCGTGCGCCGACATCTGCCCGGTGAAAATCGACATCCCCCATCAACTCGTGTACTTGCGAAAACGCGGGGCCAACGAGCCGTCGTCGGTCAACTCCTGGGTTGAACGGTTGATGTGGCGGTCGTGGGCCTGGGCGATGGGTGGCTCGTGGCGCTATCGGTTGGCGGCGATGGTGGCGCGCTTGGGCGTACGGCTGGCCAGGTTCCTGCCGTGGAAGCCTTGGTACTTGGGCGCGTGGACCCGGGGGCGTGAGTTACCCAAGGTGCCCGGGCCGGCATTCCGTAAGACGTGGAAGGATGGTAGAGATTGAAGCGAACAACTGGGTGCCATGAACTTGGGTGCCACTGGCGTCTCGCCAGTGCTGTGTTCGGGTTGGGACAGGTGGTTACGGCCATGAATTATCGAGCAGTGATTGTGAAACAGCAATACTTGCCATAGACTATCGTGTGGTTTTGAACTACTCCATTTCAACACAGGGATTGGTGCTATTGCGACGTAGTTTCCCATGGAGATATTTGGAAAAATTCCCGATTGGTTGAAGCTGCCACCATATGTATTTTTTGCAATTGTATTAGTCACGGCCTTCTTGTTATTCCTTCACGACTCTACACAGACCCTCCCAGGTGTTTCGGTTCTCGTGGCACAACATCGTGGGTGGTTTGAGTTGGTGTTTCTCTTAGCATTGGTACTACTCGCTACAAGTTTTGGTACCAGCATTTGGCCCTCGGTGAAAGGAATATACAAAGACTGGAAGACTCAGAAAGCTCGTATTAAAAGACTTTACCAGCTTACGCCAGAGGAGAAAGACATCTTGCGGGAGTATCTGCGCCAGAACACTCGCACGCTGACACTGGTTGAAGACGGCGTGGTCATGGGACTCGTGAAAGCCGGGGTTATCGTTCGAGCAGGAACCAGGAGATCCATACGGGACGCTCGTGACCGGAGAGTCGACTACAACCTGGAACTGTGGGCTTGGGAATACCTCCAGAAGAATCCTCAGATCCTGGACGACTGACGACGTTGAGATTTTGCCAATCGGGTGCCACTGGCGGAACGCCAGTGCGTGCGGGACCAAGGCACTGGCGAGACGCCAGTGGCACCCACAGACAGATCGAAAGCCAATGGGCTATTCGAGAACACAAGAGAAGGCCGAGAATGCCTGAACGACGAAAACGGGTGAAGCATTATCACGAGCCAGGTGACGTGCACGAGTTGACCTTCTCGTGTTACCAGCGCCTGCCCCTTCTGGACAACGACGTCTGGAAAGGTTACCTGGCCGAAAGCCTCGAGACCGCCTGTCGGGCGTGTAAGTTCGGACTGATCGCTTTTGTGTTCATGCCGGAACACGTGCACTTGTTGACGCTACCGCAAGAGACTAAGCCAAAGATCGGCGCCTTCCTGGCCGCTGTGAAACGACCGTGCTCGGTTAGAGTGAAGCAGGATCTTGTAACCACGCGCAATCCACTCATCGAGCGACTCACCGTTCAGGAACGACCCGGGAAGACGGCTTTTCGGTTCTGGCTAGAAGGATCAGGCTACGATCGAAACCTGCAGAACGAAGACACGGTATTGGCGTCCCTGGATTATATTCATAACAATCCCGTACAACGCGGCTTGTGTCAACGTCCCGCGGATTGGTTCTGGTCGAGCACACGATTCTACACGAGTGATCCGCCTCGGCAGGACCCAAGACTTCCAGCGATTACCAGATTACCTGCTGAGTTTTTCACGAGAATTTATGTTCGTTGACGTTTCATTGAGGGATAAGTGCTCTGGCAGTCAGCACTGGCGAGACGCCAGTGGCACCCAATATCAGTGGCATCCAATATCAGTGGCGCCCAATATCAGCGGCACCTAGATCAGTGGCCCCCTAGCAGTCTATATCAGTTGGCGAATCATGAACGATCGTGAGATTATCCTAGGACGCATCCGTGCGGCGCTTGCCGATCGGCCCGACGTCGAGGCGCCGCCGGTGCCTGAGGTCTGGCCCGAGACCCATCCCGACCGTGAAACCATGATGCGGCGCTTTGCCGAGGAGCTCGACGCGGTCGAGGGCGAGTTGCACCGGTGCGGCTCGCCGGACGACGCTCGGGCAAAGCTGGCCGAACTGGTCGACGAACTCGAATGCGATCGGCTCGGCGCGGTCGACCGCCCGTTGACCCATGAACTGGCCGACAATCTTTCAACGGCAGAAGTGGCTTGGGTCGACGCCGACTGGGACGGCCCGGCCATCGGCGAACTCGAAGCCGCGTTGGTCGCCTCGGACTTGTTGCTGGCCGACACGGGCAGTTGCCTGGTGGAGTGTCCTACGGCCGCGGAGCGGATGATGTGCTATCTGCCGCCGGTGTGCATTGTCGTGACTCGCGCCGAGGCGCTTCGCGAGCATCTGCCGGCAGCATGGCGGGAAGTGGCCCCCCGGGTCTCCGACCCGCAGCGGCGCGGTGAGCTTGTCTTCATCACCGGGCCGAGCCGCACGGCCGACATCGAGAAGATTCTCATCCTCGGCGTCCACGGTCCGAAGCGGTTGATCGTTTTGGTGGTAGAATGAGGCAGGCCCGCGGCGCGGCGCTCGCGTCAGGCTGCAGCGAGCCGGGAAGCCGACGTCGAGGGCACACCGGAATTCACCCCCACCCGCCCGGCAGTCCACGGGATGCGTTTTCGCAGGCGACGACCTTCAACTGAACAGCGTGGATGCTCATGTCACACAAGTTTTTCTTTGCCGGACTGATGGCAGCGCTGGTATGGACGCTCTATCCACAAGGAACACGGGCTGGCGGCGGGCCGGAGAACGTTTGGTTGGTGGTCAACCCAAAAAGCCCCGATTCGATGGCCATTGCCAACCATTACATGCAGCTGCGTCACATTCCGCCGGGCAACGTGGTCTACCTGCCGTGGGACCCCGATGCCAATACGGTCGGGATCGATCCGTTTCGCACACAGATCCTCCAGCCCCTATTGGAGACCCTCGCTCGCAGGAAGCTCGGTGAGCAGATCGACTACGTCGTCTATTCAAGCGGTTTTCCATGGCTGGTTGATTTCAACGCGGACGTTCGGGAATTCCTCGCCAAGGCACCCAAGTCGCGGAAACCGCCTGGAACATGGCCCACACACCTGGGAAAACACGGTTCACTCACCGGTCTGACGAGTCTTTTTCGTCATGTGCTGGGCAAGCGTCTCGGGTACGTGTCGCTGAGTGCCAACCGATACATGCGGCCGGTGTTCGGCGGTCGGCAGATCGCCCCAACGATCGGTTTTCGCGGGGTGCTCCAGTTTGACGAGTCAGGTGGGCTGGCCGCCTCCGACGGTGAGCGATACTGGTTGTCCACCGTCTTGGCCGTGACGCCCACCAACAAACGCCGCGGCATGGCCGCCGCCGAAGCCATGGCCTACCTGAGTCGCAGCGTTGGAGCCGACGGAACACAACCGCAAGGCAAGATCTTCTTCACCCATACGACAGATATTCGCACGACGCAACGGGCCGCAGGCTTTCCCTTTGCCCGGGACGCCCTGCACAAGCTGGGTATCCCGACCGAGGTCGTTCCCGACAACATGCCGATGGGCAAGAATAACGTCCTGGGCCTGACGTGCGGTACGCCGACGTTCTCCTGGGGTCAGACGGGCAGCACCATCCTGCCCGGCGCTATCTGCGACAACCTGACCAGCTTCGGCGCGCAGATGTTCGCGGCATCCCCACACACGGCCCTCACCGAATTCCTTCGGCACGGCGCGGCTGGTGCCTGTGGAACGGTCGTCGAGCCGTATCTCAACGCACGGCTCCTTGCGAAGTTCCCCAGCCCCATGATCCACGCGCACTATGCCCGAGGATGTTCCCTGGCCGAAGCGTTCTATCAGTCGGTCCACGGGCCGTATCAGCTTCTGATCATGGGCGATGCACTCTGCCAGCCGTTTGCGCGCATTGCTCGGGTCAGCGGTGTCGACATCAAACCAGGCCAACACGTCCGCGGCACGCTCACCCTGCGGCCGGACGCAACCATTCCACGCAAGGTTTTCGGAGGAATCGATCCCAACGCGAGGGTTTCCGCCAACGAGCCGTCCGCCGATGACAACGTCGCACGGGACGAGAACACCGGGCAGGTCGACCACTTCGAGCTCTTTGTCGACGGGGTCCGCAAAAAGATTGCCAAGCCGGGCGAGCCGCTTGTGCTCGACACGACCAAGCTGGGCGACGGCTATCATGAACTCCGGATCGTGACCGTCGGGCCGGCTCCCATCTTTACCCAGGGCCGGAAATTCGTCTGGGTCGTCGCGGCCAACCACGGCCGTACGATCACCGCCACGCCTCCGCAGAAGAGGGTCCCGCTTGGCGGAACCGTGACCGTCACGGCTAGCAGCCCCGGCGCCCGACGCATCGACGTCCGCCACAACGGCCGAACCTTGGCCACGATCGACGGCGACTCGGGCAGCGCGAAGGTAGAGGCGGCCCAACTCGGCGCGGGCTTCGCCTACCTCCAGGTCGTCGGCTTCCACGGCGACGAGCCGGAAAAACAGGTGTTTGCCAAGCCGATCAGGCTGTGGGTCGAATGAGACACCGCTGGCCCCGCGGATGGGTTGAGCAGAATGGGTGCCCCTGACCGGCTTTGATTTTCCGTACCAGGGGCTATAAGAGTTTCGGTTAGGTAACGGGTAATGGGTTTCGGCTGTGCCGCGGAGAGTTGAGCGTAGCGAAACTCGGAGCAGCACAGCCGGCCGCGAATGCTGCCGGGGGCTGGTAGCCCAGCGACCTGTGAACGTCACCGATCGGCCGCGGTTCGGCACATCCGCACCAACCCGGCTCGCCCGTCGACGGTTCCCCGTCAGCCCTGAGGCGGCGGCTCGTCACCGTTTTCCGCGGTGCCTTCTTCGAAGCGTCCGAAGATCATTCGGCCGGCACTGGTTTGCAGGACGCTGGTGACGGCGATTTGCACTTGTTCGTTGACGTGATCGCGGCCTCCTTCGACGACCACCATCGTTCCGTCTTCGAGATAGCCGACACCCTGGCCGGGCTCCTCACCCGGTTTGACCAGCCGAACGTTGACGTGTTCGCCGGGCAAGAAGATCGGCTTCAGGGCGTTGGCCACGTCGTTGAGGTTGATCACGCCCACGCCGTGCAATCGAGCAATCTTGTTGAGGTTGTAGTCGTTGGTGACCAGTTTCCCGTCCACGTGCTTCGCCAAGCTAACCAGTCTGAGATCGACCGACTGGCCCGCGAATTCGGGCAGGTCACGGTCGTAGATTTGCAGATCGACGTCGGGATTGGTACGGAGCCGGTTCAGGATATCCAGCCCGCGCCGCCCCCGACCACGCCGCAATCGATCGTCGCTGTCGGCAATGCCTTGCAACTCGCTGATCACGAAACGGGGCATGATGAGTTGGCTGTCGAAAAGGTTCGCCTCGATCACGTCGGCAATTCGACCGTCGATCACCACACTCGTGTCGAGGATGTAGGGCCGGCGACCCTTGGCTTCCTTCGAAAACTCAACGTAGGGAATGATGAAGCGGAAATCGTTGCGCGTCTGCAACAGCAGGCTGATGCAAATGTAGCAGACGACGACGGCCAACCCAACACTGACCACCGTGCGGTGCGACTCACCTTGCGGCAGGATGGGGCTAATGGCCGCCCCGGCCACGTAGGCCAGGAAAAGTCCTACCACCAACCCAAAATAGACCGACGAAATAACGTCGAGCTGCTTGCGCCGGATCAGCATGTCCACGGCGACGACAATCACGGCAATACTGACCATGCTGATCAGCACGGTCCACATCATGACGGGGCTGTCTTCCGGGATGATTTGGGTTGAGATGAACCACACCGGCATCCCGGCGGCCACCAAGATGAAAATGATTCGGAGGATAAGGAGACTCATGAGTCAGCAACTCCACACGAGATTATGAAACAGCCCCGGATGATACGTGTTTCGGTTCGAGACAGCACGTCTACTCTGAGAATATCAGCGCGTTTCATCGTCGGGCAAGTACCCGACGCAAAAAACCGTCTAGCTCTGCCGCTTCAATTGCTCGGTCAACAGACCCCAAAACGCTTCGAGCGATTGGGGAATCACGTTGGTCCGGCCCAGGACCGGCATGAAGTTCGTATCGGCGTGCCAACGAGGTACAATGTGCCAGTGGAGATGCGCCGGTAGGCCCGCGCCCGCGGCCACGCCCAAATTCAGCCCTATGTTAAATCCCTGGGGACGGAGCACCTGCTCAATGGCACCCGCCATTCGGGTGATGGTTCTGGTCAACTCGATCTCGGCCGCCGGAGCCAACTGATCAAGTCGGGCAACGTGGCGCCTCGGCGCGACCAGCAGGTGGCCGTTGTTGTACGGATACAGATTTAGCAGGGTGACCGTGTGCTCTCCTCGGTCGACGACGTAGTGGGCCGGCATGTCCTCGACGACGGCAGCTTGACACAGGAAACACCCTGAGTCGGCCCCGTCCAATAGCTCCAGTTCCACACCGTCTGGTAGCGGTTGTTGCTTGTCACCGACGATATAGGCCAGCCGCCAGGGCGCCCAGAGAGGATCGTCAACCACCGTTTGCGGTCTCCTGCTGTATAACATGCCTTAGAACACTACGCTGCAAATCTATATCTCGGCCGGGCTTCGGACAAGGGCAACCCCCCGCGAAACACACTTCAGGCCGAGTTCTGCCCGTCATACGGGGGGTGATTCGGGTCGCTTTCAAGTTGTCTTGTGGCATGGGACGAAACTAATTGTAGGCAATATAGTAACTTTTCGGGGTGTACTGGCGCGGCTGCGGCCGTTGGCCGACGCCGCGTGGAGTGATTAAACTGAAGTCCCGGCCAAAAGGTTTCGGCCCAGAAGCCGGCCTCCCGTTGGTCGGCCCCGCACCATTGGCTTTCTGACCCGGATTAACATGGATTTTCGCGTCGACCTGGACTCCTTCCGGGGTCCGCTGGACCTGTTGCTCTACCTGGTGCGGAAGCACGAGGTGGACGTCACCGACATTCCCATCGCTTTGATCACCGAGCAGTACTTGAAATACCTGGCGGTGCTCGAGCAATTGGACGTCAACGCGGTGGGTGAGTTCCTGGCGGTTGCCAGTATGCTGATCGAGATCAAGTCGCAGCAAGTGCTCCCGCGGGGTGACGAGGTCGAGGACGCGATCGACGATCCACGCGAGGAGTTGGTCCGTCGCCTGTTGGAATACAAGCGATTTCGTGACGCGGCCAGCATCCTCGACGAGCAGAGCCGAAGCTGGCAGCAGCGCCGGGCCCGGCTCGGCAGCGATCTGCCGCCCCGCGGCCGCGATCTGGCGGAAGAGCCGATTCACGAAGTGGAATTGTGGGACCTGGTCAATGCGTTCGGCTTGATCATCCGCGATACCGAGGCCTCGAAACCCTCGAGTATCGTCTACGATGATACACCGATCCACGTTTACATGTCCAAGATCCACGCCCTGGTGCTCGACCGGGGCCATATGTCGTTTTCCGAGCTTTTCGAGCCGGGCATGCACAAGTCAACGCTGATCGGCATCTTCCTCGCCGTGCTCGAATTGGTCAACCACGAACACCTCCGCGTCGAGCAGAACCGGCTTTTCGGCGAAATCTGGCTGCTTCCACGAACCGATCGAGCGGAACCCCTGGACCTTTCCAAGGTGGACAATTACGATCATACGAGCCAGTCCGCATAGGTTGCAGGGGACAGTCCAGGTTTTGGCAGCCCGGGGACTCTCCCGATTTTCGCGCAGGCGAAGCCGGAGCAAAAAGGGGATGCTCAGTAGTCCCAAGTCCTATGGAGACCCGGCATTGTCATTCTGAGCATAGCGAAGAATCTCCTTGGCCATCGAGATCCTTCGCTACGCTCAGGATGACGTGCTGCGGTGTCAGCCAGCCAAACTTAGAACTACCGATTGTCCCCCTCTGGCCGCGGAAGAGGATCACTTCGACGAATCATGATCAACAACCTGCCCGTCCAAACCGTCCAGCACGGCGATCTAACCATCGAGGGCTATTCGCGTGCTGCGGTGCAGACCTATTGGCGTGTGCCCGAGTTGAAGGTCGGCTTCGACTTGGGTGCCCAGCCCTGGTCGTTCATGGGCACGCCCACCTGGTTCGTTTCCCACGCCCACATGGACCACCTGATCGCGTTGCCGATCTACGTGGCGCGGCGGCGGATGATGAAGATGGATCCCCCGACGATCTACCTGCCCGAGCACATCGTCGAACCGATGCGGCGAATCCTCCGGCTGCTGAGCCGCTTGGACCGGGGACGGCTGCCGTGCGAACTGGCTCCGGTCAGCCCGGGCGACGAGATCGAACTCTCGCGCGAGCTGGTGGCCACCGCCAGCGAAACACGGCACAGTGTGCCTTCGGTGGGCTACGTGATCTGGGAACGCCGCCGCAAGCTGAAACCCGAGCTACAAGGTCTCTCGGGCAACGAGATCCGCGATCTGCGGCTCTCGGGCAACGAAGTGACCAACGAAACGCGGATTCCGCAGGTGGCCTACCTGGGCGACAGCACGCCCGAGGGACTCGATTTGTGTCCGGCCATGTACGAGGCCAAGGTGCTCATCATGGAGCTGACTTTTGTCGCCCCGCGCCATCGGAAAGAGCGGATTCACAAGTTCGGCCACATGCACGTGGACGACGTTGTCGAGCGTCGCGACCGTTTTGCCAACGAGCTGATTATCGCGTCGCACTTCAGCACGCGCTATCACTCGAGCCAAGTTCGCCATCACGTCCAGCAGGCCCTGCCCGACATGCTCGACGGACGCCTGCACCTGTGGATCTAGAACGGTAGGCCGGGTCGTGACCGGCACGATCCAAGATCGTCCGCACGACCATTGCCGGGTTACAACCCAGCCTGCGAGGCTATGGTCAGCACCGCCAACCACCTGCCGCCAGTGTCTAGGGCGTAGGCACGCGATTTCTACTGCCGTCTTGCCGGCGGCGGCCAAATTGCAAGGCCCAGCATGACTGCCCCGGGGCAGACGAAGACCACACCTATCACGATCGCTACGGGTGTGTTGTCTCCTGGGTCCAGGGAATGAACCCAGTAGAATACGGCCATCCCTATGAGCATCAGCGTAATTCCAATCCCAAAGAGCGTCGATCTCGCCATAGGTTTCTCCTTCTTACTGCAACAACGTAGCCCAGAGCTTCCGGGTGCCATGGTTGGCTCGTCCAGCCGTGCTCGACCGGCTAGCCCAACGTGGAATCTTCTCCAAAACCCAATGCTATGTCTCCAGGCCGATTCTCGAAAAAAACTCCGGCACGCCGCGGACGCCAAGGTTCAGGCGGAAGAGGGCCCCGGCTAGCGGACCTTCGTGCTCGCGGTCGTGGCCGCCGGCCGTGGTGACGTAGAGGTCCGTGTCGTCCTCGCCGCCGAAAGTCACGCTCGATACTTTCGGTACGGGAAACGCGACGCGACGATCCTCCGTGCCGTCCGGCGCGTAGCGGATCAGCAGCCCGCCGTTCCATCGGGCACTCCAGACGTAGCCTTCGGCGTCGACCGTCATGCCGTCCGGCTTGCCCTGGTCGGGCTTGGCCACGAGGAATAGCCTCGGCTCACTCAACTCACCGCTTTGCACGTCGTAGTCGAAGAGGCGAATGTGCCGAAACCGGTCGCCCGAGTCGCTATGGTAGAGCTGCCGCCGATCGGGTGTGAAGGCCATGCCGTTGGACGTGCCCAATCCTTCCTCGATGACGGTCAACGTCCCGTCGGTGTCGAGCCGATAAAGTCGACCGGCTTGCTTGGGCGTGGACATCGCGCCGCAATAGACACGGCCCACCGGATCGGCGATGCAATCGTTGTAGCGGTTGCCGCGTAGCTCGGGCATCTCGTCGACAAGCGTGTTGAGCCGGCCGTCGTGCCAAGTTCGAATAGCTCCATCGGCCATGAACAACAGCAGCGACCCGTCGGCCTGCACGGTGAATCCGCCGATCGGGTCGCCTTGGTAGCACACCGCGTGCTTGCTGCTGGCCGGGTCGTACCAAAAGAGCCGCCCACGGGGAATGTCACACCAGTAGAGCCGCTTCTCGATCGGGTGCCACAGCGGGCCTTCGCCCGTCTGGCACGCATAGTCGGCAACCACTTCGGGTTGCACGCAGCGCAGAGGCGGCACGTTATTCCTTCCGAAAGAAAAAGAGCGGCCCCCGGGGTATGGTCAGCCCAGGGGCCTTGGAAGCTACGGCCACTGTCGAACGTCGATGCCGGCTACTGCCCCCCACAAAACGATTGCGTCAGTACGTATTGCCCATGGGCAGGATCGTCGAACCGAACGTGCAACCTTCTCGCGGACTTGTCTAGACAGGCTTAACGTTTTCGGCTCGCGGTCCTTTGGGACTAGTTCCCACCTCGAACTCGACGGTCTGGCCCTCGCGAAGCTCCTCGAACGCGGTGCCTTCAACACACGAGTGATGGAAGAACAAATCGCCCTTCTCACTCTGGATGAAGCCAAAGCCTTTGCCCGTGATGAGCTTCCTGATGGTACCTTGCGGCATATCTGCCACTCCTCATAACAAAACGAAACGTGAAAAACTAAGGTCGGCCGGCCTTCCCCGCACCCCTCCCCGGGTAGGAAGACCGCGACCAAACAAGCAACAGGGGCAAAGCGTGAACCGCACTGGCCGATCGGTTCCCTCCAGCAGGTTGTCGCCAGGCCAGTCGCGCTGCGGACGAGGCAAGTACTCTGCGTTCCAGGATGGGGCCTGCGCCTTCGTCTTACCGCTACCCCCATGCTGGGGCATTATACCAGCACGACGGGCCATGAAAAGAGTGCGTCCCAAGAAAAACAACCGTATTTTGAACAAGAGAGCGCTCTGATCCGGTGCACGACCTGGGATCTCCAGATCGCTCACGTCGACCGGCCGGGGGCTAACCGCGGCGGCATCCCAACCGCAGCAGGGGCTGCGTCAAGAACCTCGTAGGGCACGGCTTTACGGCGTTATAAATGACGACATGGCAATATTGGACACCCCGGGCAGAACTTACGTGGCAGAAAGGGATTGCGGCATCCGCATCGGCAAACCAACCTTATCAGGCACTCACAGGAAGAGCTGCCCATTGGCAACACGGCCAATATTGAAGATCGCACGATACCACTTGCGTGGGGTGGGTCAAAACGCGATAGTCCCGTGCCGCACAGGATTGGTGCCTGACGCCGGCTTTCTCGATCTCCAATAATCAGCGATGCCCCCATCCGAAGTGGGTGACGGCTGGCGTGGAGTATCACCTAAGAAATTAGGTCATCTCTATTGACAGGGCACGGTAGACGGCTACAATAACCTAATAAGTTAGGTGACCGGGTTCTTTTCCACGGAGAAGGCGATGAACGAGATTACGCCCAGCGGACGGGAACGGGAGATTCTGAAGGTGCTCTGGGACTTGGGGCCGGCGAGCGTGCGCGACGTGTACCATCGCATGTGCCCCAGCGGCGAGCTGGCCTTCAATACGGTGCAGACGCTGCTGCGGATCATGGACGACAAGGGGTTGGTCTCGCACAAGCAGCAGGGCCGGACGTTCATTTACACGCCCCGATACAGCCGCGAGCGTGCGACCTCGCGGTTTCTGGAGCAAGTGTTCGACGGGGCGATCGATCAGGTTGTGTTGAGCATGATAAGCACGGCCAAACCTAATTCGGAAGAACTGAAACAAATCGAAAGGATCGTGGCCGACGCACGACGCCGCAAACAAGGCCAAGGACAACAAAAAAGACAAAGGCACAAGAAAGAGAGTTCCTGAAATGCCGTACGGTGCATTCATCTGTTCGTGGCTGGTCTACTCAGCGCTTGTGAGCTTGGTGGTCTTGGCGCTTGGCAGCGGCGCGGTGCTGTTGTACCGCCAACCGACGCGGCGACTACGAATCATCGAACTTACCCTGGTCGGTTGCCTTATCTCCCCTTGGCTGGGCATGATCCCGGGCTATCCGCAATGGGCCATCGGATGGTGGCCCGTGTCACCGCCGGAACGGCATGAAGCTGTCGCGATTCCATCGATGGAGCTGGCGTTCATGCCGGTGGTTCCCCAACCTGATGCTGCGTCACGCTCAGTTTCCAACTCTCCATCGAGGTCGATTGCCGAAATGGTCGAAACGCCGGCCGCGGCATGGGATGTCGGGTCGTGGCTTGTCGCACTCTACTTGTTCGGTGTGGCGATGGGCGTCGCGTGGTGGTTGGTGGGCGTGGCCGCGCTGACGCGGATTATCTGGACCGCGCGCGCCGCGCCGCCACATTGCCGGCGGTTGCTTGCGGAGATTGCCGGCCCGCGCAGTGATCGCGTGCGACTGCTGGTGAGCCGCCGGGCAAAGCAGCCGTTTGCCTCTGTTGGGGTGGCCGTTCAACTTCCACCCCAACGTGCGACGTGGCGTCGGGCAGTGATCGTCTTGCCCGAAGACTTGTGCGACGACGAGCAAGCGGTACGTTGGGCGTTGGCCCACGAGTGGGCGCACATTGAGCGCCACGACTTCCGCGCATGGTTCGTGGTCGGTCTGGCCCGGGTGCTGCTCTACTATCAGCCGTTGGTCTGGTGGTTGCGCCGCCACCTTCGGCTTTGCCAGGATTTGGTGGCCGACGCTCGGGCGAGCCGCGAGGCTTCGCAGCCGGAGGATTATGCCGAGTTTCTCACCCGCCGAGCGACCGCGGGATCGCTACACCCGGCAATGGTCGGCCTTGGGATGGGTTTTCGCCATTGCGACCTTTACAGGAGAGTTGTCATGCTCGTACAGAATCCCCCGTTGGAAAGCTGCACGCCCCGGTTGTGGAACGCCGTGGTGAGTCTGGCCGGACTCGTCTTGATCGGCGTCCTGGCATCGCTGACGTTGACGCCCGCGTCGGCGGCCCAGGAGAAGCTGAAGGTGCCGCAATGGGACTCCCCCGTTGCGAGGAAAGTGAACTTCGTCATCGCGTCCAAAAAGTTCGAAAAGGGAGACAACATCGAAATCAAAGAAGTCTTGTCCAAGCGCGGTACGATGACCAAGGGCGACATCGTGATCGTCAGAGGAACCTACACTCTGACCAGCCGCTACACGGCCACGCTGTTTATTGGCATCACTCACCCCAGAAAGGACTACCAGGGTGGATGCAACATGGAGCGACCTGCTCGGGCAGGAACCGTGCCGTTCGAATTGGAGTTGCCCATCGCGATCAAGGGCCGGCTCCATATCAGCCTCTATGACGTTTCCACCCACCGCTGCTTCGGCAGCCTCTATTTCGGCCCGGCTCGGTCGTCCACACGGAAGAAGGTGAAGATCCCGCAACGCGTCTCCTACCAAGCCAAGAAAGTCGATTTTGTCATCGGGCCCCATGCGTTCGCCGACGGAGACAAGATCGAAATCCAGGAGGTCCGCTCCGAGTTGGGCACACTCGAAAAGGGCGACACCGTGACCGTCAAGGGAACCTACACGCTGGCCAGCCGCGAGACCGCCTCGCTGCTGTTCTCCATCACGCACGATCGGAGCAAAGGCCCCCAGCCTGGGTGCGTCATCGAACGACCGATTCGGTCGGGAACCGTGCCGTTCGAATTGGAGATGCCTGTCGCCGTTTATGGCCATCTCCATATCAGCTTCCACGACGTCTACACCCGCGGCGGCGGGTGCTTCGGGACCGTGTATTTCGGCACCTATGCGCAGATGCAGGAAATCTCCGACTGGAACGTTGCAGAATGGATGAACCGAGGCCGCCGACCGGCTCGGTCGTCCACACGGAAGAAGGTAACGATCCCGCAACGCGACTTCCACATCACCAAGAAAGGCAATTTCGCCATCGGGCCCCATGCGTTTCCCGACGGAGATAAGATCGAAATCCAGGAGGTCCACTCCAAGTTGGGCACATTCGAAAGGGGCGACACCGTGACCGTCAAAGGAACCTACACGCTGGCCAGCCGTCAGAACGCCACGCTGCTGTTCTCAGTCACTCAGGATGCTGCGAAACCCCAGCGTCGATGCTTCATCAGGCGACCAGCTCGCGCAGGAACGGTGCCGTTCGAACTGAAACTGCCTGTCGCCGCGGACGGCCATCTCCATGTCGGCTTCTACGACGTTCAGACCGGCGGGTGCTTCGGGACCGTATATTTCGGCACCTACGCGCAGATGCAGAAGATCTCCCACTGGAATGTAGAAGAGTGGATGAATCAAGGCCACTGAGCCAGACGTACTTTCGACCGCTGAAGGAATTCCAGATATCCAGATTATCCAGCGGTGCATTACGGCAAAGCTTGGAGAACCCGTTGTAGGCTATTCACAGACTTGGCGACAGCTTGTCGTCTGAAATCCCGTTGGCCAAAGAAGAGGAGGCGCGTTATGAAGCGACTACCGTTACTTGTGCTCCTGGATGACGTGATTCGTCCGTTTCCTGAGAGGGCATCCGTTTTATCGCCGCTGCCGTCGATACGATTTGGAGGGAGAAACACAATGCGCTGGGTACTCGCGCTCGTCGGTATCGCCGTTGTCCTGACAACGGTTGCTCCCGTTGGTGAAGCGGAGACGATTACGTTCGATGAGCCGGCGGCGGTGAGCACCCTCGGCTACTCTGCTTCTCAGCTCAGCGTGGGTGGGGTGACGTTCACGCCTGAGGGTGTTCCTTGTCCTTGTGTCGACGTGCCGGTCGTCACCCCTCGTACCACCTTCGATGATCGCTCCCCGAGCCCGTACCCCTATGACTTCATCAGCGGCAATCTGCTGCAGGTGCACAGCACCGAGCTTCGCCTCGACTTTTCGCAGCCGGTCTCGTCCTTCGGGTTTGGTGCGGCACTCAACGCGACGGCCAGCCCTGCGCAGATGCAGATTGACCTATTCGACAGTGGTCTTGGAAGCCTGGGTACTTTCTTTCTGACACTCGACCGGACGCTGGTGTCCCAGCTGGGTGGTACGAATTCCAACTCGGAAGGCCTGTTTTTTGTTGGTGGTCTTGCCGGCATGTCTCGCGCCCGGATTACCAACTTCGGGGACGGCACCATCGATGAGTCTGAGTTCAACTTCGTTGTCGATAACGTCACCTTCCAGCCGATTCCTGAACCCTCAACCCTGCTCCTTCTCTCCGTGGGCCTTGTTGTAGCCGCACATCGACGGCGGAGGCAGCGCTGCTAACAACGCACGAGCGGCAGAGTTCGGCATCCATGCCGAATCGCCTTGAAAGTGGGACAGAGTTCCAACATCTGGTAAACTGACACTAAAACATGGCAGTTTTCCGGTGGCGGCCCGTGGTGACCGCCGTGTCATCAACTCATCCGTTTTCTGGGATGCGTCGGAAAAGGACCGTTTTCCACTGCGTTTCTCCTCAGAGCAGAACGGCTCGACGACCCGAGCGGCGCGGCCGGGTGCTGTTGGAGACTGAAAATCGACCGACGCTTTGCCCGATCTCATGGCGTGCGGCTGAGAATCTCCAACAGGTGGTAGCCGAATTGCGTCTTCACCGGGCCGTGGACTTGGCCGATCTGGTCGCTGAAGACGACCGCGTCGAACTCGGGCACCATCTGCCCTTGGCCGAATTCACCCAAGTCGCCGCCCTGTTTGCCCGACGGACATTGGGAGTGCTGTTGGGCCAGCTCCGCAAAATCGGATCCCGCTTCGATCTGGTCTTTCAATTGTTGGCAAGTCTCTTCGCTCTCAACAAGAATGTGACGGGCGCGGGCACGAGCCATCTCGATTCTCCTTCTGTCAACACGTGCGAACGAACTTATTCCTGGTGTCGCCATAGCCCATGATCGATGGATCCCCATCGAGCGCCCTGATATCGGGCTCCCGTGGGTCGCCCTCGGCCGATTGGCCATGCAGCGGTCAATCATAGTCCGTTCTCGATCAAATGGACACCGTGCCGCGGGCCTTCGCTTGGAAAAACACGCCCTTTGACGGAACAGATCCGCCAGGGCGCACTGCGTGGAAGCGAGGCGGGCACGGCAGCCGGCACGTGTAGGGGGTACGGCCTAGGCCTATGTGGTCGCATTCCAACACCGGATCATGGATCTTGCGAAGTGGACCGACTTCCGGCCACATGCCAGTCCCGGATTTGGACAGGCGCTTCCGTTGAACTTCGCGCCCAAATTACCTATGATGGAATGCGCTGGGCGGCCATCGTCCATGCTCGTCCATGCTATTGAGCTTTCAGATTATTGTGATCTTGGTTTCCTGGACTCATTGCGTTCCCGCCGGTTGTGCCACGCTTGGCGTCAACCACTCTTGGCGACGGTGAACGAAGATGGCAACCGTTTCTGCTTGCACGAGAGCTCCATCAGATGCTCCTGTTCCGGCAAAACGCGCCCAGTGCTTATTGGTCAAGCCACGGCTTCCTTCAAGTACACCTGCCAAGAGGTGAGAACGATGTCTGATCAACGATCCGATCGTGGTTTTATCTCTGTAGGGGCCGTTTGTCAACGGTTTGCTCAGGTTTGCTTTGGAGCGGCTGTAAGTCCTATGCTAGACTTGGGTTGCCTGGCGAAACGGAAGCGGGCTC
>Ga0315543_1002466_pt1 | contig 17967 bp, 13 predicted proteins | sample SalMarSW160210MG_2_FD_203098 | JGI IMG/M metagenome (GOLD analysis project Ga0315543, IMG submission 203098) | Salt marsh sediment microbial communities from the Plum Island Ecosystem LTER, Massachusetts, United States - Salt Marsh Sediment SW1601-210 ...
TTTTAATTGTAACGATCTGGTGTTCTGTGCTAATCTTTGTTTTATTTTTTGCAGGTCTAGCTATAGGTTTATTCATCGGTATACCGGGATGGTCAGAGGAGGTCTTTTATCATTTTATGCATGTATTTATTGTCACTTCCTATTTAACCGTGCTATTGAGTACACCAGTGGCTTTCTTTGCAAGTATAAGCAGAGGTATAATTGCTCCCATAGGTTTTGTGATAGTTGCGCTGATAATGGCACAATTTGTTGCAATAATTGGGTTGGGGCCATATTTCCCCTGGGCTATTCCGGGAATCTATACTATTGCAGAAGGAACCGAAGGAATGTACCTGGTATTTACCAGTTATATTATTCTTGTTGCTACAAGCATTGCAGGATTCATCGGAACAATTGCCTGGTGGCGTCATGCTGATCAGTACTAAAGAAGACTTATTCAAAAACCTGATAATCCTGTTTTTCCTCCTCTAATTAAAAGAAGTCATACTTCGGGCAATCCCGGTTGTAAGTGTTTGGCATCTTTTGTATGTGTTTACTGCCATACCTGTTTATATTATTTGTATAAAATAGACGTCTGCGATGCAGTTGTCCGAAGTATAATAGTTAATTTGGTATGGGTGAACAAGCAAATAGTACAACTCTGAATAGTCGTCTGTATCTATGGAAGTGTATGATGTAATCATAGTTGGGGGAGGTCCTGCAGGACTTAAGTGTGCTGAGGTATTGGGCCGTGCAGGGAAACATGTGCTGTTGCTTGAGAAAAATGATCGCTTCGGCCGGAAACTCTGTGCGGGCGGACTCACAATGAAAGATATGGAAGTACTTCCCCTGCCCGATGAAGTTATTGAATACAAGATCTCAAGAGCTGCCATACATTCAAGGCGCCAGAGAGTTGACACAATAGTTCCTTCTCCTTTTCTTTTTACCATTGATAGAAAAGAGCTGGGAGCATACCAGGGAAGCCTCCTGAAGGATCTCAAAGTAGATGTGAAAATGAACAGTCATGTAACCGAGATCCGACAAAACAAAGTTATCCTGAAAGATGGCAGGGTGTATGGCTTCCAATTCCTGGTGGGAGCAGAAGGGTATTCCTCAGTTGTGAGGAAGTATCTGAAGTTAAAGGTGAGAAAGCGACTTATTGGTTTTCAGTATACCATTCCCAGGTCTGAGGTTGATCCGGTCCTGGAGATCTTTCTGGATTCACGACATTTTAATACCTGGTATGCATGGATATTTCCACACAGGAATAAAATTGCAGTAGGCTGTTGCTGTGATCCGAAGAGAGTAAATCACCGGAAGATCATTCGTAATTTTCAAAACTGGCTGATCAGTAAGAATATTGATGTGGGTGATGCAAAAATGGAATCCTGTCCGATATCTTATGATTATAAGGGCCTGCAGTTTGGCAATATATTTTTAACAGGGGAAGCCGCCGGACTTGCCTCCGGGCTCACAGGCGAAGGCATCTATCAAGCACTCGTTTCGGGACAGGAAGTGTCAAAAATGATCCTTGATCCGCAATATACTTCGCAAACTATTGAGCAGGTATATAAATACAATCGTGTGTTGCATCGTGTCATGTTGTTATTCAGGATTGCCGGGCCTCTCAGAGGACTTTTATTCGAATTTTTTCTTTTTCTCATGAACCGAAAACGAATACATGACAGGATCAATGCCAATTTTTCATAATTGAATCGTGCTACAATGATCATAAGGTGTGCTTTTGCTCCTATTGCTATCCTGAACCTCAATAGTATATTAAAAAGATATTTCCGAATCACAAGAGAATTTGGTTTCGAATTCATCTTGTCCAAATAATTTTTTACCAGTGAACGGATTTCTGCATTCTTTATTCAGACAATGTCCTGCTTTTGTCAATTTATTTTATTTGTGAATCAGATAAAAGTTCAGATATTTAATGGAAATTATAGTATCTGATGAAATCCAAGATCGCATTGTTTCTTGTTCTTCTGTTTCTCGCAAATACACACTATTCTTTTTCGCAGCAATATGCCTATGAATATTTCAGAAAAGCTGTATACCAAAGAAAAGTGGAAAAAACAGAACGATACGTAAGACAGGAATTCCCTGTTGATGTGCCTGCCAGCAGCCTTACTGATGATCCCTTATTCTGGTACTGTTTTTTTAAAGACAGGCCTACTGAAGACGTATATAAGATTGCCGATCTTTTATTGGAACATGGTGCAAATATCAACAGAAGAAATAAACATAACGAAAACCTGGGAGATCTGTTACTCAAAAAGTATTTCAATCAGGAGTTGGGGTATGTAAGGTTTAAAAGTTACTGGTTTAAGAATTATGAAAAAGCTGATTTTTTTAACGTATATGAATACCTCATCAGCAAGGGTCTCGATCCGGGAAATAATTTGCTTGTTACCGTAGAAAAAGGAGATTTTGAAATGTCGGAAATGCTTATTAAAGGAGGAGCACAAGTTAATAGACCATCTACGTATAGTGAGATTACTCCGCTGATAAAATCTGTTGAGTGTAATTATATTGAAATGGTAAGATTTCTTCTTGATCACGATGCAGATATAGATATGGGTGATAAAAATGGTGTAACCCCCCTGATAAGATCTGTTGAGAGCAATCATTTTGAAATGGTACGATTCCTTCTTGAACATAACGCAGATATAGATATAAGCGATAAAAACGGAGTAACACCACTGATAAAATCTGTTAAGAATGAGAACGTAGAAATAACGAAGCTGCTTCTTGACCATAATGCAAATGCAAACAAAAGTTATAAAAAGGGAATTACTCCCCTGATGGTAAGTGCCGGAATGGGGAATAATAATATCATCAGGTTATTGATTGAAAACGGAGCCGCCATTCATCAAAATGATTCAATGTATAAGACAGCCTTTACCTATGCCTGGGAGAAAGGACTGAAAGAAAGTATGCAACTTCTTATGGAATATGGTTCTTCTCCTGATTCCATTCCGTTCTTAATGTCGAAGTATGTGGAACAAGCTGCAAACGGTGATCTATCTAAAATAAAATCCGGGAGTACCCTGCCGGCTAATACTGTTTTGTATTCAGAATTCAGGAATCTGTTTACTATGAATAGCCGTTCGAGTAAAGGTATTTGCTATTCAAAGACTGACAATTCGGAGAGGAGCTTATATTCTTCAGAATCACCAAGATCGACATATACAAGGCTTTCAAATATGGTGTTCAATACCAGCATAGTTGATTATGAAAAAAAGCATGATCTTTATATTATAAATCTTAAAGACAAACTTGCCTGTTACTCGACAGAATGGTACAGAAAAATATCAATTTCTGACAATCCGCGTATAGAATATACACTACTTCAGAATCCGGAGAATACAGTCTATTTTGTCTTTTCGAGGGAAAGAAATTTTAGCAAAAATACAGCAAGTGTTAAATCAATAAACGAATATACACTTACAGGTGACGGTTATCTGATTGTAGATTCGTGCAATGTAAAAACCATCTATGCTTTTCATGCAGGTGATACGACAGAATGGTATTACAGGCAAACTGAACCTTGTGCAGTAAGAGGAAATTTCATAAATGAAAGCACAGGAGAACTGATAAAAAATATTGTACTGATTGTCGGCATTGAAGGACAGTTTTACGAAGAACGAAGCAATGTTTTTATCAACGGAAAATTTCTGCTTACTGACTTACCGGCAGGCAATTATAAGCTGGATATTTTCAAATACATGGAAGAAGGCATTGATATACATCTGGAAGAAGGTCAAGAGCTGATCCTTAATTTTACTGTTGATTTAGATGAAAATGACAGATCGGTTCAAAATATAGAATTACAAAAATGATGAATAATACCTAAAACTTGTATTTGTAAGTGCAAGTTCGCTTTTCATAATAACGGTATTTTTTATATAATTTACAAAATAACAACAGCAAAATCCAGTCTGAGAATATGTTTTTTGGTTCTATTTTTTCTTATTCCATTTTGTTAAACAGGCAGATAGTTTGAACAATTGTAAAACGGGTTTATAGAAAATTCAGATTATCAAACATGGTGAATTTATCAATGGAATAAACCTTCATGGAAAATAAACTGGCAGGAACCCTGAACTATTTTTTCTGATTGTATTCGTTAATCATTTACTTTTGTTAGTAAGGTTGCATATTCTGATTTTATGGGTACTGTTGACTGGATCATTATATTAAGTATTGTCTTTGTTTCCGGTGTTATCAAGGGAACAACGGGCTTCGGTTTTGCCCTTTTTTCCCTTCCTTTACTGATCCATTTTATACCTATAAAAACACTGATCCCGGTCATCACTCTGTTCAACTTATTTTCTTCTTTTCAGATAGCAATACAAACGCGGCGTCTGAAGATCAGCCGACGAATTATAGTGCTATCCCTTGCAGGAATTATAGGGGTAATTATCGGTGGCCTGGTTTTAAAGTTTATATCTGAAAGGTGGCTGGAACTTATGGCTGCAACAATGCTAATTGTTTTATCTCTGATGTTCCTGACAGGTTTTCGCTTTAAGATCAGAAAAGTAAAAAGAGGAAATTTGATTGCAGGTCTGACATGTGGTTTTCTCGGAGGCAGCACTGCCGTGAGTGGTCCGCCACTGGCATTGTTCCTTACTTCATTACGACTTGACACCGAACATTTCAGGTTTACCTTTGCCTGGTATAGCATAATTACAGCTGTAGTAGCTTTTCTTGATTATCTTAAAATAGGACTTATCATTCCGGAAACATTCAGACTATTTTTTATTTCCTTTCCTGTGCTTATTTTAAGCATACAATTTGGCAAGTTTCTCAGCAAAAAGATTTCACAACGTATCTTTTACCTTTCAGCTATTATTATCAGCCTGCTGGCAGGCTTGCTTATGCTCTATACCTGTATTGGCAGATGCCTGAAATTATACTAAAGGCTATGCTGGTTTCGCTGATTTTCTTTACTTTTAATACATGATCTACAGATTAATAATTTTTCTTGTTGTGAATTTTGCTGCCCTTGGCATTGGCGGTATATTCACAGGCAAAGGTGTTCCTTCCGACTGGTATCAGAACCTTGATAAGGCACCATGGACACCTCCGGGCTGGCTATTTGGTGCTGCCTGGACAACCATCATGGTATGTTTCGCCTTTTATATGACATTTGCATGGGAAGTAAAAGCCAGTCGTAATTTGTTGCTCGGTCTGTTCATCATTCAATGGATATTGAATGTTCTCTGGAATCCGGTATTTTTTAAATACCATCAGATCCTGGCAGGTTTGCTTGTTATTTCCCTGCTTACTCTGTTAGTGGGTTATTTCCTGTTTGGATATATTTCTCAGCTTAAATTCAGATCTTTATTCGTACTGCCTTATTTCCTGTGGTTGATAATAGCAGCATCCCTGAATGGGTATATTTATTTCAGGAATTAGTCAATAGGTTTTCTCAAGTAATTCTAAACCAGGGATGATTTGAATTGGCAACTCATAACACGATTTCATTTATAAAAGCAATTTACTTCCAACATCATATTTCTTTTTCGGAAAAGAGAGAATAATTCGTTTTCGTTCCGGATGATTGATTACTTTTGCAGGCTCTTTTAAAAATGATTATGCAAAGTACGGATATTCGAAACATTGCGATTATTGCACATGTTGATCACGGGAAAACCACTATGGTTGACAGGATTCTGCACCAGGTGAAGTTGTTCAGGGAAAACCAGGAAGTACAGGATCTGATCCTGGATTCAAATGACCTGGAAAGAGAAAGGGGAATAACCATTTTATCCAAAAATGTTTCCATTCGTTACAAAGGAACAAAAATCAATATCATTGACACACCGGGTCATTCCGATTTTGGAGGTGAGGTAGAACGCGTGTTGAATATGGCTGACGGAGTACTCCTGCTTGTCGATGCCTTTGAAGGGCCAATGCCACAAACACGTTTTGTATTGCAGAAGGCTCTGGAGCTGGGACTAAAAGCAATTGTCGTAATAAACAAGGTAGATAAACCCAACTGCAATCCTGAGGATGTTAATGAAAGGGTATTTGAACTGATGTTTTCTCTTGATGCTTCAGAAGAACAATTGAATTACCCGACGGTGTACGGCTCCTCAAAACAGGGCTGGATGGGTCCTGACTGGAAAACACCAATGCATGATATAGCTTACCTGTTGGATACCATCATAGACTATTTTGATCCTCCAAAACCCAATCCGGGAACATTGCAGTTACAAATAAGCTCACTCGATTATTCGTCCTATACAGGAAGAATTGCAGTTGGAAAAGTTCATCGCGGAAGTATAAAAATGGGAGACAATGTATGTATTGTGCAGCGCAATGGTTTCATTCACAAATCGGTGATAAAGGAACTTTATCTTTTTGAAGGTCTTGGTAAGGAAAAAACAAAGGAAGAGGTGAAGTCGGGTGAAATAGTTGCCATTGTTGGTCTTGAGGATTTTGATATCGGAGATACCATTGCCGATTTTGAAAATCCCGAAGCTCTGAAACCGATCTCTGTTGATGAACCTACCATGAGCATGCTTTTTACAATTAACAATTCGCCATTCTATGGGAGAGAAGGGAAATTTGTTACATCAAGGCACTTAAGAGACAGGTTATACAGGGAAACGGAAAAGAACCTGGCGCTGAGAGTTGAAGAAACAGATTCACCAGACAGGTACCTGGTGTATGGCCGGGGCATTCTCCATTTGTCCATACTGGTGGAAACCATGCGCAGAGAGGGGTATGAACTTCAACTGGGACAACCAAAGGTGGTTATTAAAGAAATTAATGGATTCAGGCATGAACCGGTGGAATTGCTGCATGTAAATGTTGCTGAAGAGTTTTCAGGGAAAGTCATAGAGATTATTACCAGGCGCAAGGGAGATATTCTGAATATTGAAACACGAAATGACAGGGTCAACCTTGAATTTAAAATTACTTCCCGCGGATTGATCGGACTTACCAATCCTATCCTTACAGCTACAGAAGGTGAAGTGGTAATTTCGCACCGCTTTAAAGGTTACGAACCCTGGAAGGGGGAAATACAGAGCAAAAGAAATGGTGCCCTCATAGCCATGGAGACAGGAACATCCATTGCCTACTCCATTGACAAGTTGCAGGACAGGGGAAAATTCTTCATTGAACCCGATGAAGATATTTATACAGGTCAGGTAATAGGAGAAAATACAAGGTATGACGACATAGTGGTCAATGTGATCAAAACCAAAAAACTCACCAATATGCGTGCTTCAGGCTCGGATGAAAAAGTATCCATTGCCCCGGCAGTAAAATTTTCTCTGGAAGAAGCCATGGAGTATGTTGGCGATAATGAATATGTGGAAGTAACACCAAAATCCATTCGTTTGAGAAAGATTTTGTTGAATGAGAATGAGAGGAAAAGGAACAAGAAAGCGGAGGGGTAGTTATTTCCATTGAAAGATATGAGATTTGAACACAGACGTAAGATCATGTTCAAATAAATTTAAACATATTACTTCGTGATCCGGTATTGGAGGGCCTTTCAATAAAATCCCTCTCACTCCTTACAGTCGTGATGGTCTTTTTTTATTTCCATCTGTCTGCAAGCAAGCTTACGCAGACGGAAATAAAAAAAGGCACTTAACAAGTACCTTTTACCTTGAGGTCCCGAGCGGAGTCGAACCGCTGTAAATGGTTTTGCAGACCACTGCCTAGCCACTCGGCCACGGAACCATATTTTATCATTCGGCATGCAAAGTTAGAAAATATTATGAATCAAAAAAACGCAGGAACAACAGTCTGTTGCCTGCCATTCCTGCGTTTTTCACTGTATATTATAAATCTTAATTTTCAGTGTTTTCTTTCTTTTCTATACCCTTAAGCTGCTTGTCAAGGAATACGGCTATCTTCTTATATGCTTCTATCTGGTTTTCTTTTTTGTCAAAGCCATGTCCTTCATCACTAAACAACACATATTCTACTTCCACACCATTGTTGCGTGCAGCTTCTACAATTTCATCCGATTCAACCTGCAATACCCGGGGATCATTTGATCCCTGAAGTACCATAAACGGTTTTACGATCTTATCGGCGTGAAACAAGGGGGAGATGCGGTACAATCGTGCAGAATCCACTGCAGGATCACCCATCTCGTCATACAATGCAGCCTTGAAAGATTCCCACCATGGAGGAATGTTCTTTAATGTGCGCAGCCAGTTGGTAACGCCAAAAATGTTTACTCCTGTTTTGAATTCTTCAGGTTGTGAGGTCAAAGCAGCCATTACCATAAAGCCTCCGTACGATCCTCCGATAATCCCTATGTTGGCAGTGTCAACAAAGCCGGTGGAAGCAAGATAATCTTTTGCTATTACACAGTCCATAAGATCATTTTCGCCGTGGTTTTTATTGTCGAGCGAATAGAAAGTTTTCCCGTATCCGCTGCTGCCACGGTTATTCACAGCAAGAATGATATACCCTTTGTTGATCAGGTACTGAATCAGAGGGAAATAGGACAAACGAGACTGACCTCCGGGACCACCATGTACCCAAACCAATGCCGGACCTGGCTTCTTTGCCGATACCTGGTAAGGCTTATACAGAATAGCAGGAATTTCCAGGCCATCAAAAGAAGCGTAACGAATTACTTCCCCTTCAACAAGATCATCAGGATTTATCTCAGGGTTCAGTCCTGATACCAGTTCTTTGGCCCTACCAGTATTAAAATCGTAAATGTATAGTACATTGGGTGATTTGGAAGTTCCTACCCAGAATGTCATCAGCTTTTCGCTGTCGGAAATGTTTACACCTTTTATATCTCCCTGTATGTTAGCAGGAAACTCAACCTCTTTGTTTTCGGTAGTGTTGAGGATCTTTATCACTGTCCTGGCATCCTCATTAATGCCTGTTACACGGTAGGTCCCCTTGTGTGATAAATAGGAATACCAGATGTCCCATTCATATTCCTGCGCTTTTTCTTTTTTACCAGTTGCTATATCATATTTTACCAGGTAAGTAAACTCATCGCCTTCGTTTGTGGTATAAAATAAAGCATCACTTTCTGTGCTGAATCCTGTGGGTGAATAATTGGCATTGCCATCGTGTCTGGAGATATGTTTCATCTTCTTGCTTTTCACAGAGTAGAGATACATTTCATCGTTGGATGTGGTTATGGGTTTAACAAATGCCATGTAATTTTCATCCCGGCTTATGCCGGCATAATCATATCCCTCATCGTTCTGAAAAACTATTTTTGGGGTCAGGGTCTCAATATCCATTTCGTAGACATCCATGAATCTCGGATCACGCTTGTTTGAACCGTAAAGAAAGCTTTCTTCGTCATAATTCCAGTTATAGAATGTGGAACGTGCAGCTGAATCGGGAGTGAGGTCTGTTACTTTGCCATCGGGATCACGCAAAAAGATATGGTAGATCTCGTTGCCGTTCTCGTCGCTGTGATAAAGAATTCTGTCATCTTCGGGAAAGAACGAAATGGCAAAAACACTTGTTGAATCAGACTGTGTTAGCGGCGTAAGTTCACCTCCTTCAACAGGTATTGTATAGGCATTGTAAATGCCCGATTCGTCGGTGGTGACCAGCAACTTTGATTCATCGGCTGAGAATTCACCGCCAAACATATTGATGTTCGACATAAACTGTTCAATGGAATACTCTTTTACCTTCCTGGTTTTATCGGAAGAAATGTTACAGGCAGTAAATACAATGAAAAGCCAGATAGGAAATCTAGTGATTGTCTTCATGGTTTTTTATTTTAATGAATAAGTTTTTGCTAAAGCCAAGGTAGAAAGAATTGAATTATTATGCCAAGAAATGGATTGAATTATTCATTTAAAAACAGAGCTTTTGAAGTTCTCTGACCTTTAAGATCAATGGTTATAAAAATTAGTTTTTTGGCAGATCCGTTAATTTGAAGGATACTTAATCCTGCTTCTTCACTTATGATCTGAAAAGCAATTGCCCTTCCCAGTTGATCGCATACATGAATTTCCGGAAATTGACCGGAAATGTGCTTAATATATACCCGGTTGTGTTTTTGGCAGATCAGGATATCATCTGAATTTACTTCAGACAAAAAAACAGGGAGATAAACATAGCCGCAAATTGTAAATCGCTGCATGGTTTCTTCACGGATGTTATCCAATAATGCATACAATAAGTTCCCGGGGCATTCTGTTGCACATCCGTCTCTATGCCCGGCAATAACACCGAGCTGCTGATTTAATGGATGAGGATAAGTTCCGAACGGATTCAGGCTGTCTTTCCCAAGTTTCCAGTTGAGAAGATCAACAAGTGATTCAATGGATTCTTCTGTAGGATCCACATCGTTATAGTTGCCCAGAATGCTGATGCCCATGGTGCCGGTATTTGAATTGCAAAAGTGGGCACCTTTTACATTGTCCTGTTCATATTCTCCGGGATCACGACCTTTGAATATCGTGCCGTTCTCTGCTATCAGAAAGTTGTAACCGATGTCTGACCATCCTCTTATTTCGGTATGGTAAATGTAAATGTTTCTTATCACCTGAATGTAGTTGGTATCGGTATTTGATCCGGCAGTATGATGTATAATGCAGTTATGCACTTCATGCACGCTTCGTATATAGTCTGGTTCGGCAAGACCTTCACGCCATACCGACTGATCAATCATTTCGGGTTCGGAACAGCCTGAACTTTTTTTTTTCAGGGATTTTTGCTCTTTCTTTTTCTCCGGCAAGCGGGCATCGATGAAGTAAAAAGTCACTTTGCTTTCAATATTTCCCGGATAAAAACCGAATGTGTCTATAGGCGTACTGAAAGTTACCAGGTTACTGAAGATACTGTCGGCTAAGTCAGCAGCATGTTCATCAGGGGAAAGGCGGAAAGTATCTTTTCCGGCAACAAGGTATGAATTTGTATAATCAGCATGACTATCTATACATAAAGCAATTCCTGTTGCCGGGTATTCCGTAGCAATGTTATAAACGGAATTTTTTGTGCTTTTTGCCGGGCTGAGATGATCATCAAAACTCAGCAATTTTGTATGCTGTCCGGAACTTAAGCTTGGGGAAAAAATTAGTATTAAAATTGCAATTGGCAGTATTGTATATTTTCGTTTCATGATGAGTAAGGTATTATTTTTCCGTATAGTTGGCCAGACAATCAGGACAGATGCAATCATCATAGTCCTGCTTTAACCTCAGATAATCCTTTTTATGGATCTGAAAATTTTCACACCAGCAGTCTTCTTTTTCCTGGCAGGTGAAAAATTTGCCGCAGGAAGGGCATTTTTTTAGTTTTCCTGTCATTGTTCTCTGTCCTTTTTTATTTCAACACTAACAGCTTTTACCTCACCTCCGTAGGGAGGATTCATTTTTGACAGCTTTATTTTTGCTGACCATATCAACGGAGATGCATTCAAAATCCGTTCCAGAATTCGTGAAGCCACATGCTCAAGCAAAGAAGATGTTTTGGCCATTTCTTCTTTTACAATGTCGTATGCCAACCGATAATCAAACGTGTCGTCCAGTTTATCGTTTTGGCAGGCATCATCAAAAGCAACATCAATATCGAGGTTGATAATGAATTTGCTTCCAATCTTTTTCTCTTCGGGCAAATGACCATGGTAAGCATAGATCTCAATGTTTTCCAGTAAGATTTTTCCCATAATACTATATAACGTGGTTTTACGAATTTACATATTCTTATGGTTCAAATTCCTATTGAATTGAATTATTCACAGGGTAAAATACTTACTTTTGCATAAGTTATAATGACGATCTTTCATTTATCGAAAACAGAAAATGAACAACGAAGAAAACAATAAGTCGCTGAATTTTATTGAGGTGATGATTGAAAAAGATATTGAAAACAATACACATAATGGAAGGGTGCATCTGCGTTTTCCTCCCGAACCCAACGGATACCTACATATAGGTCATGCTAAATCAATATGTCTGAATTTTGGCCTGGCAGAAAAATACAAAGGGAAATGCAATTTGCGTTTCGATGATACCAACCCGGTAAAAGAAGATGTGGAATATGTTGATTCAATCAAAGAGGATATTCACTGGCTGGGCTTTGACTGGGAAGATCGTGAGTATTATGCCTCCGATTATTTCGGACAATTGTATGAGTGGGCTGTTGTACTGATCAAGAAAGGGAAAGCCTATGTAGATGAAAGCAGTGCCGATGAGGTTGCAGCACACAGGGGATCACCAACAAAACCGGGTAAGGAAAGTAAATACCGCAATCGATCCGTAGAAGAAAATCTCAGCTTGTTTGAGCGCATGAAAAAGGGTGAATTTCCTGACGGATCGAAAGTATTGCGTGCAAAAATTGACATGGCCTCACCCAATATGCACATGCGTGATCCGGTAATGTACAGAATAAAGCATGCTTCTCACCACCGCACCGGAAACGAGTGGTGTATTTATCCAATGTATGATTTTGCTCACGGACAAAGTGATTTTGTGGAAAACATAACACACTCTCTTTGTACACTTGAATTTGAAGTTCACCGGCCATTGTACGACTGGTTTCTCGATAATATTATCGATGATCCTGAAGTGAATCGCAGACGTACGCACCAAACCGAGTTTGCCCGGCTGAACCTGAACTATACCGTAATGAGCAAACGTATGCTCTTGCAGTTAGTCAAAGAGGAACTTGTAGCTGGGTGGGATGATCCGCGCATGCCAACAATTGCCGGGTTAAGACGCAGGGGTTATACACCGGATTCCATACGGAATTTTGCCGACAAAGTTGGGGTTGCCAAACGTGAGAATACAATCGATGTTGGCTTGCTTGAACATTGTATTCGTGAGGACCTGAACAAAAAAGTACGGAGGGTAATGGGGGTAATCAATCCTTTGAAAGTGACCATAAAGAATTATCCTGAAGATCAGGAAGAATACCTTGATGCAATAAACAACCCCGAGGATGACAGCGCAGGAACACGTAAGGTGCCTTTCTCCCGGGTACTATATATTGAACGAGAAGATTTCATGGAGGATCCGCCGAAAAAATTCTTTCGTCTTGCACCTGGAAGGGAAGTGAGGCTTCGCTATGCATATTTTATAACCTGTGAAGAATCAATCAAAAATGAAAATGGAGAAGTTACAGAACTGATTTGTACTTACGATCCCGCAAGTCGGGGAGGTAATTCTCCCGATGGAAGAAAAGTGAAGGCTACGCTGCATTGGGTATCAGCCAGGCATGCCCTGGAAAGTGAAATCAGGTTGTACGACAGATTGTTTGATGCCGAAAATCCATACCAGTGTGAGGAAGGAAAAACTTTTTTATCCAACCTGAATCCTGATTCATTGATCATTGCCAAAGGATTTGTTGAGCCCTTTCTGAAAGAGGATGCTCAGCCTTCTAAGAATTACCAGTTTGAACGGCTGGGATATTTCTGTGTAGATAAAGAGAGTACTGGCAATAAGCTTGTATTTAACCGCACCGTCACGTTGCGTGATAACTGGGCAAAAATCTCTCAGCAGAAATAAAAGAGGTTATCTTAGAGTTACTTTGTGCAACTCTGTGTCTAATCAGTGCTCTTTGTTGTATAGCTTAAAAAGCTATAGTACATTACTACTCAAACATATACGTCCAAGAGGAAGGAAAACACAAACAATGAGCAATAGCTAAATACTTTATCGAAATAATTGCCTGTTACGTAAGTTCAATTGTATACAATCCCAATAACCTAACAACCCAATAACCCAACTTCCTATTCTTCTTTAGTAGTTCCGACAATATCATGAAATGCCGCAAATAATGCCAGCATTGTAGCAGGGGCAGTAACCAGTATGCCTATACCAAGAGCAATAAGTCCGGCAAGGTTAATTAATCCGAGTACAATAAGGAAGCCCAAAAATGAAAACCATTTTTTAGAGATTACCTTGCGGCTCAGTTCCATAGCAGGCCAGAATTCTTTTCCTGCAAATACAATGAAGAGGGATACCCATGCATAGGCTACCCCAAGATAAATACCTGGGATGATCAAAAGAACAATTCCGATGGCTACAAATATTCCCACGATAAAGTTCCCAAGGAACAGATGGAGCAGGTAGTCAAAACCCTTGAAAAAATCACCGAATTCATAAGGTTCATCATGCAGGATTTTCTTTCCTACGATAAAAAAGCCTGCATACAATGCGGGTAAGATAACAACACTTGCCAGTGCACCAACTACCGGGACAAAAGTTAAAACAAACGAAATTATCATTACAATAAGCAGGTATCCGATAAATCCTCCGGCATTTTTCTTAAAGAGTTCGAAGCCCTTGTTTATGTATTCTCCGAATTTAAACTCATATCCTTCTGCAATCAGTTTTTCACATTTTGCATCGTAATCTATGCTCCCTGCTGCTGAAGCAAGCTTTTGGTCAGATCCTTTTTCTTCCATGAGTATAAGATTTAGAGTTTTTGTTCTCAATCTAAAATAAACTTTTTAGTTTACGATTACAAGGAAAATCCTTTAAAGATTATTCTTTTGAATAACATGTATCCGAAGACATGTTTTTTAGTTGAAATTGTTATTTTTGTCCTCCCGTATTGCCTCGTGGTGTAATTGGCAATACCGATTGGAAATATGGATTAGTCCTGTCATCACCCTTGCAGGGTTTGCCCGGACTAAACATATTTATCCATCGGCATTAAACCAAACTGAAAATGTTCTTTACTATCATTGGTATAAGTTTTTGAGTACTGGTTATGACAGAATAATTAACTTAAAAATTGGTTTAACACGATTGATTCTGATTATTCTGATCAGTTGTTGGAATAATCCAATATCATGAAATTGCCTCGTGGTGTAATTGGCAATACCGATTGGAAATATGGATTAGTCCTGTCATCACCCTTGCAGGGTTTGCCCGGACTAAACATATTTATCCATCGGCATTAAACCAAACTGAAAATGTTCTTTACTATCATTGGTATAAGTTTTTGAGTACTGGTTATGACAGAATAGTTAACTTAAAAATTGGTTTAACACGATTGATTCTGATTATTCTGATCAGTTGTTGGAATAATCCAATAATATGAAATTGCCTCGTGGTGTAATTGGCAACACGTCTGACTCTGGATCAGAAGAGTCCAGGTTCGAGCCCTGGCGAGGCAGCCTACGCTAAAGCTACGGCTGCTGAAAGCAGCAGAATAGGAGACACTTTCGAAGTGTCTTTTTTTTTATTAGCCAGGGCAAGAAGCCTGTGCCGATGCATTTTTCGTAGTGAGCGAAGCGAAACCCAGAAAAAGCAATCGGTGAGCCCTGGCGAGGCAGCCAACGCTAAAGCTACGGCTGCTGGAAGCAGCAAAATAAGATATGAGATTTGAGGAATGAGAGATAAAACTCCAAAACAGAAGTCTTTTTTGTAATTTATAATTATGAGTTGGTAGCAGGAAGATTTTGTTAAGAAAAAGCAACAACTATTTGCAATAGTCTTAAATAATTTTAAGATATACTTCTGTTGGATATTGCTATTGCTAATTCATTTATTTATAGCTTTTAATATCCATTCTTCCTTGATTAATACATCCTTCATTAACAATTGATAAGGTAATTGTTTGTGTCTTGTATTTTTAAATCCATTTAAAATATTAACAAGAGTCTCAGCTGTTATCAATGAAAGATTTAATTCAAATTCTTCTCTACACTCTTTTTCGAAATCTTCGCTAAATTCTGGTGCTATTAATAATGATTTAATTACACGATAGTTTTTTGCTTTTGCTAAATCAATATAAGACCTTAATTGTCTTGATACTGAAGCAAATTTATTATACCCAGATTCTTTAATTGTTTTACATTCAATAAGAATTAATTCATTACTGCCTAAATTAATTATAATATCAATTTTATTTTTTGCGTTATTAAGTTCTTTTCTAATTTTTTCATCAACTATAAAACCAAGTTTATTAAAAATTTTTTTAGTAATTTCTTCAAATTTGACTCCAATATCCGATTCTTTTATTATCAGGTTGTTCTCCTTTAATTTGTGTATATCTCGATAAGCAATTAAAGCATAATTTTCAATATATAAATTCTCTATATCTTTATATTTTTCAAGAATATTAGCAATTAAATTACCTCTAGTTTTAACATTCATTTTTTCACAAAACAATCTAAGATTTGATTCTGATAATAAATCCAGTATATCACGAGGTTTAATATTAAAATCTAACAAAAAGTCACTCTTAAAAACATCTTCCTCTTGTAATTCAAATTCATTTCTTATACATGCCTTTATATTTGGTATTGCTCTTTCTAAGTCTATTAATAATTTTTCATAACCATCAATAGAAATACCCACCTTTTCATCTTTATCAATATTGTCAAAATAATCGACTAGGTTTTGTATTTTTTCCTCAAGTGTTGCTCCTCCCAAATGATTGATATTTAAATGTTTTTCTATTAATTCATTGATAAATAACTTTTTCTCTGATAATTTAATATCTTCCTTAAATATATCATCTGAAAGCACATCACTAAAATTAATACCCTCTTTAATTATTTTTTTTATTTTAATATCAAAAGCATTTCTCCAATTAATATTATGATTCTTGGCAATTAAGTTTATTTGAGATTCTCTTAGATTTTTCAATACTCTTCTATAATACTTATCAGCTATTTCTTTACCTCTAACTTTTCTTAATATTCGAACAATTTCATCAGCGATATAAACATTTAATGTTTTTTTTGAGTAGAATATAATTCCAAGATTTTTTAATTCGTTTATTATACTATCAATCGTATCTTTTTTGATTTTGATTATCAAATAATTAATTAGTTTGATTTCTTCCTGCGAGAGTCCTAAGTTTTTAGATAATACTAAAAGAATAGATTGTTCATCAGATGTAATTTTGCAATCCTGATTTTTTAACTCATCATTATAATAAGCAATATTTAAGCATTCTTTATATATTTTGTAATCTCTCTTTCTACGTTCACTAATCTCTGATTTTTCAGATTTAATTTCCTTTTCAAATTCTTTTAATTTATTTTCCAGGGATTTAATCTCATTTTCATAAAGTTTATTAAACCAATCTCTGGACATAATACAGTTGCCATCGCGAATTAAAATATCAATTAAGATATCAAGTTGAGAAGTTGCCTCGACCAATTCAGAATTAACATATTTTGCAAATTCATCTTCAATTAAACTTAGTACTTTAACAATATTAATATTGTCAACATTTTTTAAATCTTTATCGGAATTTGCTAGTATTGCTTCAATTTCTTTAGACTTTTTTGGAACATCATCAATAATACTGGTTATCACTTTAAGGAAAGAATTTTTTTCGAAAGAATTTAACTGATCAAGTATCTTTTCAAGTTTCATAGCATTATATATTATTAACGATTAAAAACATTTTCTTCCTTTTGTGAAAAAGAAATTAGATATAAAGATTAGAATAAGAGGTATTAAGAATTTCGTTGCATTTTCTTATCTTAATCATTACATGATTTGCTTTCATCTTACTATAAATGTATTATTTTTTTTTTGCATTGAAATAGTTCTTTCTGAATTTTCCATTAATTACTAGAAAAAGAAAAATTAAAATTAAAATTAAAATATAACCTTTTATAAGTATTTATTTCTTTACTTTTTTTTGTATATCCAGAATTTAATATTTAGTATTAAATAATATTCGGTTTTCCCCTAACAGTATTATTATAAAACTTCATACTTTCTCAACAATTTAATTTCTCTCAAAACATCAGCGTATCAAAAATATTACGTAATTCAGGTTTCCCACTTGTCATAACTCAAAGCAAGACTGAAACGCTGAATTATTTATCTCTAAATCCCTATCTTTGGTGCCTATGAAATCGCGAGTATGGATTGCACTGATGATGTATTTTGTTTCTGTTGCACATGCGCAAGACAATCTTATCACATATAGTCAGGAATCAGGATTTTACACTGTTTCCTTTGAATTAACTCTTACTTCTTCTGAAGCTTCAACAGAAATTGTATATACACTCGATGGAAGTGATCCGAAAAATACAACAAA
>Ga0315543_1002469_pt1 | contig 17961 bp, 18 predicted proteins | sample SalMarSW160210MG_2_FD_203098 | JGI IMG/M metagenome (GOLD analysis project Ga0315543, IMG submission 203098) | Salt marsh sediment microbial communities from the Plum Island Ecosystem LTER, Massachusetts, United States - Salt Marsh Sediment SW1601-210 ...
GAGTCCGAGATAATAAAAAATATAAGCTTCAAGATAAACTCACGATCCAAAGAAAAATGCAAAGATATATTGACATATTGAATAAATATAATATTACGGTGGCCTACTTTCATTTGGCATCCAACCCTTAACTACTAAACGACTTAAATACTTAACCGATTCGAAGAATCTGGTACCCGGTACCGGGTACCTTTACTCTTTTTCTATAACACTTTTCAAAACCCTAATAAGTTCTTCATTATCAAAGGGTTTTACAATTACTCCATCGAAGCCGTATTTCTCATAATTCGCCATTACCGGATCGTTAGAATAACCGCTCGCTACTATTATTTTAACGTTGGAGTCCATTTCTCTTATTTTCTTAACCGTTTCTTTTCCTCCCATACCCCCGGGTATTGTTAAATCCAGTATCATCGCGTCGAACGGCTGTGAAGAGTTTTTTGCCTCTTTGAAAATTTGTACAGCTTCTTCCCCATCCTCCGCAAATACGACTTCAGAACCTCTATTTTTGAGCATCCTTCCTATAGCTTTACGCACAATTTCTTCATCATCCATCAGGAGGATTTTCGGTTTTTTGAGAAGAAAAATCTCCTCTTTTTCATACTTTTTTCCGTCGTCTCTTTCCTCTGCCGGCAGATAGATAAAAAAGGTAGTCCCCTCTCCCAATTTTGATTCAACTTTAACATGCCCTTCGTGTTTCTGAATAATGGAATATACCGTTGCCATTCCAAGACCATGCCCCTTTAGCTTTGTGGAGAAATACGGGTCAAATATTTTATTCAGATGCTCTTCAGGTATACCCACCCCCTCATCTTCTATGCTAATTTCAATATATTTTCCTTTAGATAAGGGTAAAGTACTGTCGTCTCCAATGACAACATTACTTGCTTCAATTAATACATTACCTCCTTCGGGCATAGACTGGTCCGCGTTTAATACAATATTATTTATAACCTGAGACATCTGTCCTTTGTCAGCCTCAATTTCCCATAAGACTTCAGGAAAATTATAACTGCATTTTACGTTGGATCCGTGCAGTACGAATTCCGCCGACTCTCTAACTAAGTCTTCAATAGAAGTTTTTTCTTTTATTGGCTCTCCGCCTTTTGAAAATGTTAGCAACTGTTCTGTGAGACGGCTGGCTTTCTTTGAAGCTTTCTCCGCGTCAGAGAGCATTTCTTTAATTTCATCATCCGCACTCATTTTAGCAAGAGAAATGTTTCCCATAATACCCATTAAAAGGTTGTTGAAATCGTGCGCGATTCCTCCGGCAAGAACTCCGAGAGATTCCAGTTTATCCATTCTAATTAATTCTCTCTCTTTTTCTTTCTCTTCTGTTACATCTCTCCCAACGCTCACCGTTCCGACAGCTTCTCCTTTCTCTAAGAGCGGCGCTGTATTAACCTGCAGAGTTCTAATATTGCCTTCCTTATCTTTGATACGAAGTTCGTAGTGCTGACTCTTACCTCCCAGGGTTTCAGCAAAAATCTTTCCCACTTTTGGAAGGTCTTCCTCTACAACAATGGGTTGAAAACCCCTACCCAGCCATTTCTCGAATTCATACCCGCTGTCCTCGAGTGCTGCTCTGTTCGCGTATTTAAAATTTCCCTCCTTATCCAGTATCCATATCCATTCATCTGCGTTTTCAACGATTTTCTGGTATCTCTCTTTCGTTTCCCTGAATTCTTCTCCAGCCTTCTTGCGTTCTGTGATGTTCATTGTAGTTGCAATAACTCCAATTATATTTCCTTCCTCATTTACTACAGGATTCCCCTTAATAAACCATACTCTGCCATCGGGGCTAATCATTTCACCGCTGACCAATTCGCCTTTTTCAATTGCTTTTTCAATAGGACAATCTCCACAGGGAGTATCGCTTTGATTCCAAATTTCATAGCATTTCTTACCCACTAAATCTTCCGGTTTTTTACCTACCGACTCACCAGCTACCCTGTTAGCCCAGATTATTTCATGCTCTGTATTCTGGTAGACTATCAATAAAGGTGAACCGTTAAGAATTAGAGATTTTTCCTCTTCCGATTTTTTTAATTTTTTCTGAGCCTCTTTGCTTTCGGTTATATCTATACCGGAACTAATAGTACCAAATATTTCCCCTTCATTGTTTTTTATAATATTGTTATGCCATAAAATTATTCTTTCACTGCCTCCCCCGACAATAACCGGACTTTCTTCATTTTCGGTCAACTCGATTTCTCCGGATATCAATTTCTCAAAAATACTTCTCACATCTTCCCTGATACGTTCAGGTATAAAATTCTCAAACCAGTTTTTCCCTTCGATTTCTTCCTTGCGGTAGCCAAGTATACCACATCCTCTTTTATTGATTTTTTTTACATTCCCCTCTTTATCCAGAATCACAACCACAGGACCTGCTGCTTCCAGATATTTTTCCGCTATTCTCTTCTCTCTTTCAATTTCTCTACGCTGAAAAATTAACTCCAGGTGGGATTCAATAATTTCTTTAAACTGAATCATCAATTTTCTGAATAACTCGCTGTACTCATTTTTCTCTGAATCGAGTACACATATGGTACCAAATATAGCTCCATCGGGCCACTTGAGAGGAAAACCAAAATACGAAATCATCCCAAGTTTTACATCGGGATTATCCTTCCATTTTCCCCTTTTCCTCGCGTCATCAATCAGTAACTCTTTATCAGTCTTTATAACCTCTTCACAGTAAAGCCCTAAAAGTTTCTCCTTATCTCCAGCTTCATAAGGGTTTTCTTCGTTATCGCTTGCTCTCAGGACTTCTATTTCAGGAGGATTCACCCTCATTATTAAAGCAGCAGGTACATTCATTATCTCTGCCAAGGTGTTTACAATGTTCTGCCATTTTTTGAGAGTTTCTTTCGGTATTTCTATATTTTTTGTATCAGAATACTCTTCACGCATATTGTAATTTTCCTTCATACTTTATCCGGAACTGTCAGTCTTACAAGATTCAAATTCCTAAACTGAACGGTTCTTGCTATATAATATGATTATAGTCCAAAATCCTTCTTCTGTCAACCGGTTTTACCTAACGGAATAACCACAAAATTCTACCCTGGTACAGTCGTTCCTCCCTACAGAGCAGGCAGATTAACACAAGATTTTTTTTGTTTTTACAACTCAACTACTAAACGACTTAACTACTTAATCGATTCGAAGAATCTATTATTGGCACGAATATTTTTTATTTCTTCTTTTTGCTACTTTGCAATGAGACGAAAGCTCTAACCAAGTATAGGTAATAACTGCTATAGTATTTGCATAGATATCTTATCAAAAAAATATTTCCCATAACCCAGACAACGAGTCCCCACCATTCTATAGAAACAGATAAATCGGTAAACGCATAAACAGATATATAAAACAACAGAGCAAATAGAAAACTACCAGTCACGTTCTGGGAAAAACTATATAACATATGGAATCTCTTTATTTGGAAAAACGCAGGAGGGCAATTTTCTTGCATATAGGCAAAAAGGAGTCCAAGATCATACTTTTCTCCTCCTTTTTTCTTCATCCCAAAGGTATATTTAAATTTCTCCCTAAAAGCTTCTTTTACTTCATCAGGCAAACGACCCAGTATTATCCTCTCTAATAACTTATTAAGAAGATTTTCGAGATCACTTCCTGTGGTTACTTTTCTGTCTTTATTTTGATCTCTTTCGATATTCTTTATAATATATATAAATATACCCACTAATAAACAAATAAATATTATTAATACACCAATAAATGTTATTTTAATTTTTGGTGTCAAATTAAAAATAAATAGTAAAGATAGTATAAAAAGTGCAAAATCTACAAGAAGAAGGTAATTTCTTAACTTTACTGCAAAAGGTTCTCGATTCAAACCTGTCAAAGAAACAACGTTAGGATCGCCTATACTTTTAATACTTACTATTTTACCCAAAATAAAAGTACTTAGAGAAGCGATAACATTACCAACAATATATAAAATACAAGAAATTATAAATAAATATGTAAAAACCAGTGGCCAACCAAGTAAATCTTTAGGTGTTAGTCCTATTGTTGAAATAGCTGTTTCAATATCTTCTAAGTTAAGCTTACTGATAATGATTGGGTTCAATACTGGATATAGCAATAGAATGAATACTAACGCTGGGATAATATAAATGAAAATATTATGTTCATCCCAGAAATATAGAATTTTGCTTTCGGAACAATTAGAATCCATAATAACTCCTTTTAAAAATCATTTTATATATCGTATAGAAAAAAAGGATAAATGTCAAGTAGGAAAAACAAATTATACTAAAAATAACTTATAAAATCCCTTGACTAAAAAGAGATTTTTCTTACAATTTAATATATAAGGAGGAATGTAGTTATGCAGTGGACTTTGTTAACTATTGTTGCTATTTTAGGTTCAGTCATAATAATCGTAGAAATAATAGCTCTTTCTAATCTGTATAAGATTTCAAAAAGAGGAAAGGACAATAAAGTAATACAAGATAAACGATATCTAGAATTAAATCTTAAATTTCAATATTTGCAAACTTTAATTGTAGTAGGTGGAATCTCATTAGTTTTCTTGGGTTGGAACGTGAAATCTCAAGTAGCTGAAGAGTTAAAATTTGATATTCGTTTAATTAAGGAAGAACAGATAGATTCTATTAACCGAAAAATTGAAGACGTTAATAAGTCAATAGTTCAATTGGAAAATCGTAGAGATATAATTCAAAAAGAAATTGAAACTTTAACCTCTGAAAATGAACAATTAAAGAAAAAACATACTAAATTGAATGACGAGATTGGAAAACGGACTGCTGACATTGAGACTTTGTTGAGAATTTACATCGTGTCAGATATTCCGTACAAAGTAAAGAATCTGGATACTCTTTATTATAAAAATTTGCCAAGACCTATTAACGCTAAAAAACTGCCTGATTTTAGAAAACCTCCGGTAATAAATATACAAAGCACTTCCGATATCCACGTTTCAATAGATACAACCACAACTGATTATTTTGTATTTAAGTCAGGGTTTGCGGGCGTAGAGACTGAAGGAACTTTAACTCTATGGATAGTTGACAGGTATTAATCGATGGCGAAGAAATCTTCTGACAAAAAAACAAAAGAAATAGGCGAATATTCATCTGCTTTATATAAAGCTAGATATTATGCCGAAGAGCAATATGATAAATTAATTGTATACCTTGCCAGTGGAGCTTTAGTACTTACTGTTGGCTTTGTTAAAGATATTGTAAATTTAGATAAAATAAGCAATTTCTTTACTTTATATCTTTCTTGGTCTTGTTTTATAGCGTCATTGATAATAATTTTAATTTCACACAGAACAAGTATCTTTGCGATGGATTGCGAATTAAATGAAGAAACAAGCAAAAGTGATTGCTGGGATGTGATTACCAATTTTTTGAACTGGGCCTCAATGGTAGCACTTATAATTGGTATTGTTAGTTTTATTATATTTGTAATCTCGGCATTCTCAAAAAAAGGAGGTTGATATGGCATGTAAGAAAAAAACGGCTTCTAAGAAATCCAGTAAACCAATTAAAAGAAAAGGTATGACTAAACCACCAAGACCGAAAAAAACTACAAAGAAAAAATAAGAAGCGTTTATAAATAATTTATCAGATATCTTTAGAACTGGATAACAGTAAATTTCTCTCAAGATAATATGCGAAAAATGTCGATAATTTTTGCATTGTTTCTACTATACCTTTGACATTATTTAAATATTTGTCGGCCAATCTAACAGCCCCTACACCTACCACAGGCATATAAATTATTTCTATTTTTCTCTTTTCTTAATTATATGCAGGAATATATACTTTGGTATTTTTTTGGGGTTTCTTTTCTCCTATTACGCTAACATCTCTAATCGCCAATCCAGAGCGCTTTACTTTATTGTACAAGGTTCTTATTATTCTATTCATGTACATTTCCATTATGTGTTTTATATACCTCAATAATTCCTTACTGTTATAATATTCCTCTACATAATCTTTATCTTCGAAATGTTTTAGCATATCTTCTTTTTTGGGAAAACATAATATCTCTAGAACATTGTCCGAATTGAATAAATTATTTAAAAATTCTCGTACATTAACATTTTTATATGTTAATAAAGTCATTTCTATGCCACCGGGTTGATCCCATCTTGAGAAAGAATAAAGTAAAGCCCCTGCACTTTCCAAACTCACTACCATTTCAGCATGTAATTTCACCTGAAGTTTAGCTACACTATCAAAATCATTGTCATTATAAGCTTTAATTAATTCCCTATGAATACAATCAGCTGCTTCCAAAGGAATCGTCAAACTGAAGTTAGCGTATTCTCTTAAAAATCTTGCGGTTCTCTTAAGATTCACAAAAAAGCACCTTTTTACCTATACACATTAACTTTCCCATATCTAGCTTATTATATTCTATACTTGTTTATATCCTTTATCATAAATTCTAACATATCAAGGTTAGAAAGCGCAGTTTTTTTATTGCCAAGGCTTTTTCGTATTTCGAGTAGAAAATCACCCCAGAGTTTTAACATCTCTCCTGGGCTTTTATTCTCTTGATCTTCAACACTATAAGTATATTGCATTAGCTTATTATAAGCTTGAACCACTTCATCGTTACCTAATAAAATTAATTCAAACGCTGTTTTTCTATAATCATAAGACAGTATTTTCTTTACTGCTTTCCGCATATTATTATCGGATAAATCTGTAAAGAGTTGTATATAAGGTTCCAATATTTTACCATAAACCTGAATTCTCTCTTGACGCAGTTTTTGTTCAATTGCCTTTAATTCCTCGGTTTTAGACTTTATAAGCCAAGATATTAATCCACCTAAGCCCATAAGAGCAGGTGTCATGAAAAGTTGTAACCACTGCATTATCTTTTACCTCCTTTCGTTAACTAAGATAATTTATATTTGCAATACCATTTGTAAATTATTGGTAAAGAAGACAGTGTTTTTGGATTCAACCTTAACACCCTATAATCCCTCCTCAAATCCAAAGAATTTTCTTTTTCCAAATGAGTTGATTTTGTTACGATATTCATACGGTGCGTAGCACCGAGTCATTAGTCTCGAGTCCATAGTCACTAGTCGAAAAATCAAACAAACGATATTCATGGTATGCTTGAAATTTAATGTACGTATTCGATAAGTCAAGGGGTATAGGGGGCAGGCCTTGACATTGTGCATTAAAACTTTATCAAATGCTTCTAAATTTCTATTTTTCTTTTCTAACTCCTTTAAAGGGCTTTTTATCGCTTTTATGATCTATAAACCTTCCTGTCTTTGCATCTCTCTTAACAAATCTACCGGTTTTGGGATTATGCACTTGAGATCTACCCTTCACCGCACCTTTTCTTTGGTTATCGCCAACTGGTTTATTTTTAGCCATATTTCCCTCCTTTTTTTTAATTATTTCTTTGATTGGCAAAGTTAATTTTTCTTTCTTTTTTCTCTAAAATCATCTATAGCTTCTTGAAAGGTTTTATAAGGTAATTTTCTTCTTTTTTCTATCATTTTTTTCCACATCCTTGAACCTATTCTGAAGTCAATCAGCTTGTTTTCATATGCTTCTATCATAATTTCGACAGTAGTCTTTATTTGTATACCAAATTCTTTACAATAATGAAGTATATCTGCAAAATTATTGCTTCCTAAAATACAATTATGATATCTGCAGTAAGCCATACACGCCGCTTCTCCTTTACCAATCGACCATAAATCTTTTAAAAGACGAGCGTACTCTAAACCTTCATCAGAATAGGGATTCATTTCTATCAATTCGATGTCTTCACTCTATATATATTTATTTACTCTATCAAAGAGATGTTTAACTTTAATTAATTCGCATTTTACTACATCAAGTATTATAACATTTGGAGAATATAACTCTATAATAATATCGAATCTTTCAACCCACGCAAAACTTGAAATAACATCTGTATCTAAAACAATTTTATTCTCACACGTCACCGTATTTATCCATATCACGTTTGATTTGTTCGTCTGAATACAAGTCCTCTATTGCCAAATCCAGCTTATATAATAATTCTTCAAATTTGCCGATAGAAATTTTATCTGCCTCATAAGCTTTTCTTGCAAGCATTACATAATCTGAAATAATTTGCAATTTTTCAGTTGGACGGTAAAGGCTATGGTCTATCTCCATTTCTTCAGCCTGTTTAATAACACCACTTTCAATTTTCTTTAAATATTCGCTGGTAATCATTCCCATATTCTCTAACTTTATCAGCATAGCTTTATGGCTAACCTTGAATATTGACTCGAATCTTACAATATCGCTTACTTTAAGGTCACCTTTTGTATCCCCAAACAATTTAGTAACCGCGTTATCAGGAACCAAGAAATTAATGGCAAAATAATTGGCGTCTCTTTCGTTTTCTTCTTCAATATTAGAAATTTTACAAATTGATTTTTCAAAACCCTTCTCATAAAAAAGATGATAAAATTCATGTGCTATAGTAAAGTTCTGATGCCCCAGTGTTTTTGAGCTATTAACAACTATAAACAGCTCTTCATCTATTTTCATAGAAATTCCGGAAAAACTTTCTCTACTATAAGGCTTGAAGATAAGATTTATCTTTTTTAGTTTACATATATCAACGACATCAACAGGAGCTGTAGGAGAGAGTTTTAAATCCTTCCTGAACTTAGTAGCTTTATTTTTTAGTGAACTACGGTTCATCAAAACATTTTCCTTAATCTTAATAAGTCATTTGAAAATTCATTCAAAAACGCAACAGCCTTCAATGTGTTCCCATCCACATTATCTGTTCTAAAAGAATAAGCAATCTCTATATCCTTTATCGTTTTTTCGTTCATTAAATCATCCACCTGTACTCTAAAAAGATCCGCAACCCTCTTTAATTTTATAACATCAATAGGCCTTTTAAGGTTTTCAATATAGCTTACTTGTTCTTTTGAAATACCAAGATAATCTCCTAGCTGTTCTTGCGTCAACCCTTCCCTTTCCCTAAGACTTTTTATATTTCTAGCAACTATCTCTCCTATATTTTCACCCTTCATAAAGCCTCCTTTTTTTATAATATAACATTTAAGTTAAAAAAGTCAAGACTTAAACCTTAAATTTGACTAAATATAGTTAAAAATATAACTAATTGGTTAAAAAGATAAGATTTTGGAGTCAAATGCCGGTGGCGGACAAATTTTCTCCAAAAACAACAAATTTCTTTTTTCTGGATGAGTTGATTTTATTACGATATTCATACGGTGCGTAGCACCGAGTCATGAGTCGCCAGTCATTAGTCACTAGTCGAAAAATAAAACAAACGATATTCATGGTATGTTTGAAATTTAATGTACGTATTCGATATGTCAATAGGTATAATAATTACATACATTAAATTAGTTAAATGGTTAATTAGTAAAAAAACAAACAAAAAACTTAAGGTGATTTAACGTCTGTCTTTTGCTCCTCATTCAACTTTTCTTGTATTCTTCTAATGCTGTCTTTTGCGTCTTCGCCTAAAGTATATGCTTCGCCACCTGTACTGACATCGGAAAAATTTTCAAGCACTTTTTGATACTCAATTAAAGCTTGATTGTAATCTTTAACCTTCATTTCGTATGTAAAGGCAATTTCGAATTGCGCACGCCCACGGACTTTTCTGTCAAAACTAGAATCCAAAAATTTCCTGTAACAATTAATTTTTGCTTGAGGGTCCTTAAATAAATATCCTATCCTACCTAAAGCACTAATCGAATATAAGCTAACTGCACCTGAGTTGACTTGACCTCTCCAACTATTCGGAAATTCAGCAACTATTTTCTCGTAAATTTCGAGCGCTTTTTCTTTATCTACTTCACAATCCGCTAAAACCATATAGGCTTCCGGATGTATTTCGCCGAAATACAAGCCTTCAACTAGATACCCTTGATTCGGGAACTTATTTATTAAAATATTGCATATCTCTCTAGCTTTTAATGTATCAAGAATGGTCTTGCCGAATATATCTTCTCTATACATATTCAAGATGCTCACATAAGCATCAACAGCTACTTTATTACCATAGCGGTCTACATCTTCAGGATAATTATTAATAACTAATTTATAAGCTTTAATTGCTTCTTCTTGCATTGGATATACACAATAATGATAATCAGAATTGTAGAGATCTCCTATCCTTAACTGTGCTAAAGGGGCAATTTTTGTTCCTATTTTAGACCGATACCATAGATCTGTAATTGGCATTTCAGCTGCGGGATATTTCCGAACAACTTCCCCGTAACTTTCTATCGCTTTTTCTCCTGCAACTTCAGGATTTTCAAGATAACTACCGCCGGAACCGATTAGACTCTCATAATGTTTAGCTAACAAGTATTGAGTAAATCCCGCAAGTTTACAGTCTGGGTACTTCTCTAATATTTCCCGGAATATGTTCTCATTTTCCTTAGAACGCTCCTTCGAATTTATCCGGTATTTAAAGAATAACTCTAAAGGTTTTCTATCGTAATCAGAGTAATTTTCGATAAGGTTTATTATGTTTTCTACATTATCAACATAATACCTGCCAATATCTGGTACAGAGATTAACTCTTTGGAAAGTCTTAATGCTTCATCATAATCCTTATCTTTATAAATCAGGCTATCTATTTTTGAATATATGCTGTTTATTTCTCTTCTTGTTAGTGCCTCTGCATTAAGAAAGGAAAACAAAATTAAAATATAAAAGACTCTATAATTTTTATACATATTTCTATCTCCCCATTACCTTTAAAATTATATTAAATTTCTTGAGTAAAAATTACGAAATGTTTTCGTTTAGTCAAGTGTTTGGGACGACTCAATCGACCAATGACGGGGATGCTGCGCGTTTTATTATCCAAAATATTTGATGATTCTGTTTCTGTTTTCGTTTTCTTTATCTCCTTTATAATAAATTTCTATCAGAGTTATTTTATCCCTCTCGTTTTCTACTTCTTTATACGCGTAAATGACCCTAATTCCCGAATAACTGCCTCCTCCTTTAAGCGACTGACAGCTAAACCTTTTGGTTTTATAGATTTTCGGTTCCTTTATTCCCAAACCGGGAATTCTGTATAATCCCTTAACATTTTGCTTTTGAATATGATGTATATAAACTTGAGCCAATAAGAATCTATCTAAATCTTTCTCTAATGTTCTGTGTTTCTTCAATTTCTTCATATCTTTATCAAATTCAGGCAAACGGATAACTTCTAAATGTTCTTCAATCTTCAATATCGTATTCTCTCACATTGTACGGTGGATTTCTGTAAAATACTAATTCGTAATCTATAGGCTCTTCATCCTCTGTAGTCATCCATGGAATATCTCCATGTGAATATTCGCTTATTTGATTTGCATTCATATCGGAAAGCCTGTTAAGAACGTCATCTATTACTCCGATTTCGGGGGCGCTCAGTTTTATTAGATTGGGCTTCCTTAAAGGAAGATATTTTGTTTGAGGATAGCTGTAATAATCGCTATCCACTTTTTCGATTTCCCTTTCTTTAATCATTTTACTCACAAGTTTCGCAAACTCTACAGGGGTTGGACCATATTTGTTTTTAATATAAGAAGCCCCAATAAACTGTTCTTCATATTTTTCGTAATAATCGAAATCGATAAAGTAAAGAAGTTTATAGATGACAGTCTCTCCCACATTAGCTTTTGAGCCGATTTTGTTAAGAATATACAGCAAAACCTCTTTAAATTTTTCAAAATTTTTCTGAGGTACACTTATACGCATTACAGGAGCTTCATTGGCTTTCTCTTTAAACTCTTTCTTCTCTTCTAAAATTACTTCTATATCCTTCTTCAAATTCATTAAATCATCGACATCGACCTTGAAAAATTTGGCCAATTTAAACAATTCCTCAGCTCCAACTTTTCTTTCTCCTGTTTCTATCTGCGAATAAGCGGATCTGGATATTTTCAGCTTGCCCGCGACCTCTCTCTGGCTCAAGTTCGTGTTTACCCTCAAATCTTTTAACCTATTTCTTAAAACCTTGGCTATCCTACTCATTTCACCCCCTCAGGGAATTTCCCTGATTTTTTAAAAAACTCAACTTCATCTATAATATAATTAAGTTCGATAATCTGTCAAGGGGTTGTTCGATTTTTTGACAATATAGATTCTTCTGATTAAAGTCAAATGGTTGAATCGAGAAATGGTCAAATAGCCGAAAAATCCTTGGGATTAGTTGAGTGGTTAAATTGAAAAATGGTTAAATGGTAAAAAACAAACAAAAAGCTTAAGGTGATTTAACGTCTGTCTTTTGCTCCGTATTCAACTTTTCTTTTATTACGCTAATTTTGCTTTTTGCTCCTTCGCCCAAAGGATAATATTCGCCGCCGGGATTGACATCGGCAAAATTCTGAAGTACTTTTTGATATTCAACTAAGGCTTGATTATAATCTTTAATATCCTCTTCGTAGATACTCGCAATGAAATATTGCGCGCTCCCGCGTATATTTATGTCGAGATTCGAAGTTAATATTTTTCTGTAATAATTAATTGTTAACTCGGGATCTTCGAACAAATATTTTATTCTTCCCAAAGCTATGATACCGTATCTGACGATAGCTCCCGAACTGGACCGTCCTGTCCAGTTATTCGGATATTCGGTCATTATTTTTTCGTAAATCTTGAGAGCTTTTTCTTTATCGGTTTTACAATCTGCCAAAACCATATAGGCTTCAGGATGTGTTTCGCCGAAATACCCTCCTTCAACCTCATATCCTTGATTCGGAAACTTGTTTATTAAATTATTGCAAATTTCTTTAGCTTTGACTGTATCAAGAATGATATTACTACTTTTATTTTTTCTGTACATATTTAAGATGCTTACATAAGCATCCATTGCTACCTTCCTACCTTTGTGATCGACATCTTCAGGATAATTATCAATGACAGCTTGATAAGCTTCAATTGCCTTAACGGAGTCCTTTACGCTAAGCAATTCATGGTAATAAGGTTTGTAAATATCTCCTATTTTTAACTGGGCTAAAGGAGCTATCTTTAGTCCTATTTTAAACCGGCGCCAGTCCTCATAGATTGGCATTTCAGCTGTGGGATATTTCCGAATAACTTCTCTGTAACTTTCTATAGCTTTTTTAGCTGCAACTTCATCATTCTCAAGGTAACGATCGGTGGAATTGATTTGACTTGCATAATGTATAGCTAACATGTATTGAACAAACCCCGCAAGTTTACAATCAGGATATTTTTCTAATGTTTCCCGGAATATATTTCCGTTTTCTTTACAAAGCTCCGCAGAATTTCCCAGACATTTTAACCTCTTAAAATAATTTTCCATGTATTTAAAGAACAGCTCTAAAGGCTTCCTATCGTAATCAGAGTAATTTTCGATAAGGTTTATTATGTTTTTTGCCTTATAAACATAAACCCTGTCAATATCTTGTATTGTTAAAAAATCTTTAGAAAATCGTAATGCTTCATCATAATCTTTTTCTTCATAAATCAGGCTATCTATTGTTGAAGATATGCTTTTTACTTCTTTTCTTTTTAGTGCCTCTGCGTTGAAAAAGAAAAACAAACTTAAAATAAAAAAGACTCTATAATTTTTATACATATTTCTATCTCCCCATTACCTTTAAAATTATATTAAATTTCTTGAGTAAAAATTACGAAATGTTTTCGTTTAGTCAAGTGTTTGAGACGACTCAATCGACCGATGACGTATTTTTGGGGTCATATTTTTGGTATTTTTGTATTTTTGGGGTCAAATCTAGACATTGGACAATCCATCCACAAACCCAACAAATTTCTTTTCCCTGGATAAGTTGATTTTGTTACGATATTCATACGGTGCGTAGCACCGAGTCGTGAGTCTCGTGTCATTAGTCACTAATCGAAAAAAGTAACAGGAGACGGATGACGGGAGATGCTTAAGTCCTATATAAACCATTCAACATCCTTCTTCCAATGCTCTTTGCCATGTTTGATTCTATCATCTAATGAGTTTGAATGTATCTCCAATTTATTGCCACTTGGGTCAAGAAAATAAAGCGAATCTCCTTCCGTCTTGTTTTTCTGCCATTCTTTTGTGCCATAATTTTTTATTTTATTTTTCAAGTCATTAAAATCCTTAAAGTCAATGTTAAAAGCTATATGGCTATAATCGCTTCCATTTATCTTGGACTCGTCTTTTACAAGTGCTATCCAGATGGTGCCGGCTTTGAAATATGCGCTTATTTCGGATTTCATAATTGGTTTTAAACCGAGAATCTCTTTATAAAATTTAAAAGATTCATCTATGTTTTTTACTGATAAAGTAATATGATTTATCCCATTTATCATTCCAATCCCCAATTTCAACAGTATTTGTAAAACCGTACAAAAAAAAGATTAAATGTCAAGGGGCGGTGCGTAGCACCGGGTCATGAGTCGCTATTCGCCGGCCAAAATTTATATAATGGATGACGGTATGCGGGCGATACACCTCAGCTTTTAAAATCCGATTCCGTATAAAACCACCGATAAATTTAGGTCTTTAAAGAAATTACCGGTGGTATTTGACCAGCCTAATCCTATATTAAGAAGACTCGTATCCAGGTGTACCCCCATGTTTTGGGTGAAAAAGTTTGCGTCTTCGTCGAGCGTGGAAGACCATGAGTCGGATGCGCCCGCCCAGTAGAGAGAACTTAAAAAATATAAATTCGCTCTTAATCCGAGAACTTCCATTTCTACCAATGTAAACCTGGCGGAACCGCCAAGCTTAAACATACGTGGTTTGATGAATCTATTGCGAGGATAACCGGGAAGGTCTTCAAAATCATATAATCTCAGTTGATAGCTCCCTACGGGAGTTATTCCTCCCATGCTGTAACGTTCCAAAAAAGCGGTTTCTTCCTGATGGAAACTCCCATAAGCTTCACCGGTTAATACTGTTTTAACCTTTTTCTGTATTCTAAAACCCCAGGCAAAAGTTCCTTTTATTTTTGATTTCCACGCAGTTCTATTTAAGTCATATACGGTTTCAAAATTAACCTTACTACCGGCAGACGGAAAAACTCCCCGGTCGAGTTCATCATATCCGAAACGCAAAAAGAAATTCATGGGGCGTTCCAGGCTGTCACCCTCAGAAATACCGTTAAGCGATATTTCGTAGCAGGATTCAACGCCGGGAATAAGAGCGAAATCCGCTTTTTTAATAAACAAGATATTTTTATTAGATATATATATAGGATAGGATAAACTTCCGGAAAAAGACTCTTTATATTTCATATCATAAAGGTTCGTATCCGGGAGACCCGGATACAGTAAACTTCTACCTCCTATAGATAAATCCGGAATCAATGTTCCCCAGGATATACCCGGAGAATATTTATTAAAGCCTATATTCCAACTATGTCCTTGAGGTAATTCCTTGGCGGCTTTCACGGGAAAGTTTTGCCCAAGATTTGCGTAAAAAGAACGGTCGCCCAAACTCCTGATTCGCTTTGTCCTTAGCTCGGTAAACAAATTTATCCCCTGATCCTTATCAAAAGATAGAGCCGGGAATTCGAGGGTGTGGCCGGTTTTCGGTCTAACTCTAATACTGAGCAGTGAGTCGTTTGTTACCCCTTCCACAGAAATAGTCCTCAGTTGATAATCTTCATATATTCTTTTGCTCACCCTTAAAATTCCTCTGGGGGATAAAGAATCTTTAAATGCTTTTTCCAGCACAACATCCAGGTCTGAATTGCCCTTTTCTCGTTTAGCCTTCTGATCCGAAGTGTCTTTTGAGCTGCCCGGGATAACAATTTTAACCCCTTTTAGTTTCTTTCCTCTATTCCCACGGATAAGGAGAATATCTTTACCTTCAAGATATAAATATTCGGCATAGACAACCGAAGAGTGAATATACCATCTGTTTACATATTCTCTTTCTGTAATTTCTTTTAATTCATTATAACCTAATTTTCTTCCCTTTTTAATCATTTCGCTTTTTATCTTTTTGGTAATGGCAATACTGTCGGCAATAGCAATGTTATCGGGAAGGGCAACACTGTCAGAGGGATTTTTATTACTCATTATTAATCTTACTTCGATCGAATCCAGATACTCTTCTTTGTTACTCAGAAAGAACTCAACATTTATTTTCCCATTACTCTTGTCTGTTTTAGCTCCAACGTTTTCATAATCCCCGGTAACATAAATATTTCTTATAGCATAACAGACATCTTTTTTCTCGATATAACTCCCCTCTACAAACTTTGCCGCTTTTTTTGCTTTTTCCCCTTCCTTAGAATCGACTATCAGAGTGTCATTGCCATTTACATAATAGCATTTCACTGAACCTACCTCAAAAATTTCTCTATCTTTGACTGGAGAATCGCTGCCGCTTTCCATTTTAATTAATTCTTCTTTTATCTTATATATTCTACCCATAGCAGTATTGTATCCTTTAGTAATCAATTCTTCCAATTTCTCTTCGTTAAAATCAAAACCGCCCTTTACATCTATATCTATTTGTCCGTTGGAATGAATCCAATTATTCCGCACGTGAAATTCCCTGGCAAAACAAGAACTTTTATTGAGGACACCGATGCCGACTAAACCGGACATTTCTTCTTCTAACTCCGGGGCTTTGTCTTTGGTTCCTCTTCTTTTCGACGGATAGGAAGCAATTACATAAATTTTTTCTCCTTTTTCCTTATCGTGTATATGAATAATATTATCCGGGTTTCTTAGCGTATCGAAATCCTGAAGGAAAGCGTCGACGGGAAGGTTATCAAGAATTCCTCCATCGATATATTCTTTGCCTTCTATGATCATAGGTTCGAAAGCCACAGGAACGGATGCGCTCGCTCGAAGAGCAGTGGAAATCGTACCTTTCACCCTTAACTCCGATTCCCCGCTGTTAAGATTTACGACCATGGCACCAAAAGGATAGGGTAATTCAGAAAAATCAAAATTCGCCTTGTAGCACGCAGCCAGTGTTTTGTCGGCTATTTCATCGGTAAATTTCTGCGCGGTTCTAATTCCCTTACCGGGGTTGTACGAAATAAAAAGCGGTTTCCAGGTCAATCCAACTTCCATGGCAGGAGGTCTTGGCTTGTTTTGGAGACGTTCCCAGATTGGAGTGTATGTTCTTTTCTGTTGGTCCTGAAAGAATGTTTTCCAATCGATATCTTCCTTTACGATAGATTCTAAACTATCGGGGGAATACCCGCTCGCGTACAAACCGCCGATTATCGAGCCCATACTTGTACCGGAGAGACCATCTATAGGGATATAATTTTGTTCGAGAGCTCGGAGGACACCAATATGAGCAATACCTCTTACAACACCTCCGGCAAGAACTACAGCCACTTTTACTTTTTTATGTAATCCCGGGCCTTTTTCCCAATCGCCGTCTCTGATTTTTTGCTCCGCGCTAAAATTCTCCGAGAAGAGATTTTTCTCCCAGCTTAACGTTAAATATAAAGCATCGGGTTTCAGGCGAAAATATACCGGAAAATCTTCCGAAAACAGGGGCAGCGAAAATATTATCGTTAAAAACAGAGAAACAATCGCATAAAAATTAAATAGGTGACGAACGTTCGTATATCTTTTTGCTGTGTTCAAAATAATACTTTTGTTTAATACTGTATTTTTTTGTAAAAACATTTTCCCCTCCTTTTTATTTGTTTTATAGTACTATTATATAAAAATATACAATATATGTAAAAAATTTAGTAATATTTACTATTTAGTCAAGGGGCGGTGCTTTGCACCGAGTCGTGAGTCGTGTGTTAAAAAGAAAACAAAAAAATTCTGTAAATCCTTTTTAATCTGCGTCCATATTTCAGGATTTGGGATTTAGGGGTTAGCGGTTGGATGCCAAATGAAAGTAGGCCACCCGGGTCTTGCTTTTTATGGCAGAAAATTGTAAAATAAAATTTAATCGAGATAGGAGATTAAGAAATGAAGAAAAAAAATCTATTGAGAAGAGAA
>Ga0315543_1002470_pt1 | contig 17957 bp, 15 predicted proteins | sample SalMarSW160210MG_2_FD_203098 | JGI IMG/M metagenome (GOLD analysis project Ga0315543, IMG submission 203098) | Salt marsh sediment microbial communities from the Plum Island Ecosystem LTER, Massachusetts, United States - Salt Marsh Sediment SW1601-210 ...
TCTATTTTTGATGTCAATAAAAATTTTATCTGTTTTATCAGAATTTTGAACTGTATCCTGATTTGTGTGCGAACCTTTTAGTAATTCAATAGCAATTTTGTTTTCAACTTCTTTTTGAATAAGTCTTTTTAAAGGCCTTGCTCCATACTGCGGATCAAAACCGTGTTGTGTTAGATATTTCTTAGCTGGTTCAGAAATCTCCAACTCCATACCTTGTTGTGACAATCTTTCTCGTAAATCAGCAATTTGAATGTCGAGAATCTTAACTAAATCATTTTCAGTCAGTCTATGGAAAATTATTATCTCATCAATACGGTTAAGGAATTCTGGACGAAAATTTGCCTGCAAAGCTTTCATCAAAACTGGTCGTGAAACTTCATTCTTACTATTCTCATTGAAAATCTGCTCAGAGGCAATATTGGAAGTCATAATAATGGCAGTATTTGAAAAATCTACTGTCCTGCCTTGTCCATCAGTAAGTCTACCATCTTCCATTATCTGAAGTAGGATATTAAAAACATCATGGTGAGCTTTTTCAATTTCATCAAATAAAATCACACTATAGGGTCTTCTTCTTACTGCTTCTGTTAATTGACCGCCTTCTTCATACCCAACATATCCGGGTGGAGCTCCAACTAATTTAGAAACTGTATGTCTTTCCATAAATTCTGACATATCAATGCGAATCATAGCTTTTTCTGAATTGAAGAGGAACATAGAAAGCGTTTTTGCTAATTCAGTTTTACCAACACCAGTTGGACCAAGAAACATAAAAGTTCCGATTGGGCGATGTTCAGGACTAATCCCAGCACGATTCCTACGAATAGCATTTGCCACAGCATTTATAGCTTCATCTTGACCAATAACACGCTTATGCAATTCATCTTCCATACGCAAAAGCTTACTGGTCTCGCTCTCAAGCATTTTTGAAACAGGAATATGCGTCCATTTAGAGATAATTTCTGCTATATCATTCTCATCAATCTCTTCTTTTAAAATTCGTGTTTCTTTTTGAAGATTTTCTAATTTATGGTTCATCTCTTCTAATTTCCTGGTAAGTTCTCTTAATCTGCCATACTTTAGCTCCGCCGCCTTTGTAAGATTCCCCTCTCTCTCTGCCTTTTGCATCTCAATTTTAACACTATCAATCTCTTCTTTAAGTCTTCTTGTGTTGCTAATTATTTCTTTTTCCAGATTCCATCGTGTTCTAATATGATTTGCCTTTTCTTGCAATGCCGCCAATTTTTTCTGAATTTCTTTTTGCCTAGCAATGGACTTGGTATCTTTTTCCTTACGAAGTGAATGATTTTCAATTTGCAACTGACGAATTTTTCGTTCTATCTCATCCAATTCAGCAGGCAAACTATCAATTTGCAAACGAATATGAGCACAAGCTTCATCAATCAGGTCAATTGCCTTATCTGGCAGGAAACGGTCTGCAATGTATCTTTCAGAAAGTGTGGCAGCAGCAATAATAGCAGAATCTTTGATTTTTACTCCATGATGGATTTCATACTTTTCTTTGATTCCTCTTAATATTGAAATAGTATCATTTACATCAGGTTCAAAAACCATTATAGGTTGAAATCTTCGCTCTAATGCAGCATCTTTTTCAATATATTTTCTGTATTCATTCAATGTTGTTGCTCCAATACAATGCAAATCACCTCTTGCCAGAGCAGGTTTTAGCATATTTGAGGCGTCAATAGCTCCTTCAGCAGCACCGGCTCCAACAACTGTGTGCAACTCATCAATAAAAAGTATTATTTTGCCCTGAGCGGCTTGCACCTCTTTTAATACAGCTTTTAATCTGTCCTCAAATTCTCCTCTGAACTTTGCCCCAGCAAGGAGTACTCCCATATCTAATTCAATTATATCCTTATTTTTTAGAGTTTCTGGAACATCATTTTCAACAACTCTGCGGGCTAATCCTTCTACAATTGCAGTTTTCCCAACCCCTGCTTCTCCTATCAAAACAGGATTATTTTTTCTTCTGCGAGATAAGATTTGCATAACCGAACGGATTTCTTCATCTCTTCCAATAACTGGGTCTAATTTGCCCTTTCTTGCTAAGTCTGTAATATTTCTGGCATATTTTTCCAACGCCTGATATTTTGCTTCTGGATTCTGGTCTGTAATTCTCTGATTTCCACGAATTTCTTTTAATATTTGCAAAACATCCTTTTCAGTAATATTATGCTTTTTATACAAATTTGTAAGTTCATTCTTGTCTCTAATTGTTGCAAGCAAAATATGTTCTGTACTGAGATATTCATCTTTTAATCTATCTGCTTCTTTTTGTGCATCATTGAAAATTTTATTCAGTTCTGCAGATAGATAAGGCTGTTGTGAACTACCAGAAATTTGAGGTTTTTTATTTAGAATTGTTTCAATATCTCTATAGAAATTTTCTTTATTAACTTCTAATTTGCTCAAAATAGATGGAATAATCCCTTCTGATTGTTTCATAAGCACAGCAAGGATATGTGCAGGAGAAATCTCTTGATGCCCAAATTCTTGAGCTAATTGAATAGCTGATTGAATAGCATCTTGTGCCTTTAATGTAAATTTATTTATATTCATCTTTATATTTTAGATTCTTTCTTTGTTTATAGAAAATATAGTTCTTAATAAAATGAATGTCAAATTATTTTAGCACTCTTTAATAAAAAGTGCTAATTTTTAAAAAACTTGAAATTGATTTCCGATAATACGAATTATAGATAAAATATCTGATATGGAGTCTGATATGGGGTCGGCGAGTCTCTCGCCGTATAAAGCCGACGGAGTCGGCTACTCCGAATGCCGACAGAATTCTGCCACAGGCAGACAATCTGGTTATTCCAAATAGATAGTGTGTAAAATCCCCTCTTGCCTGTCCGTCCTCTGGCGGGAGAGGGGTGTCCCGATGCAATCGGGATGGGGTGTGTAACCCCAACCCAAACCATCATTTGCCACGATATATCGGTAGTGTTAAAATTACAGTTTATGACCCTATCAAACAGGATTTCAAATCCTGTTTGGATTCCGTAGGAGTGAACTTGAGTCAAATCAGCTAAAGCGGACTTAACTTAAGTTACATATGAGAGGAACAGGTTTTGACATTTGTCCCCGAGTAAATCGGGGATTGGAATTTGTTTGTCATTTGTCATTCTTTTCTGGCTAATATAATTAAAATATGGAAGTTAAAATTAATGTCAATTAGTGTCCATTCGTGGTTAAGATCTTTTTATAGTGGACTCATCTATGCAAAAAACTTGAAACATATTTATCATCCTTCTGATTGTAGTAAAAAATCGTGGAAATAAAGGAAGTCACTAAATGAAAAATATTTCAGTTATCGGTATGGGAAGTTGGGGCACGACATTAGCTATTCTTCTTGCAGAAAAGGGATTCTCTGTTAAAGGCTGGGAGTGGATAAAAGAACGTGCTCTGGAAATGCAAAAAAATCGTATAAACAAATTCTTTCTTCCAGATTGTGCATTTCCTGAAAATCTATCTGTTACCAACAATCTTAATGAGACTGTTTCTTCTGGTGACATTATTGTGATAGCTGTGCCTTCGCAGTTCGTCCGAAACACTATCTCCAAAGTTAAGAGTGAACTAACGCACAAGTATATCGTGAGTGTAACCAAAGGATTAGAAATAGATACATTAATGAGAATGTCTCAAGTCATTATTGATGAAACAAGTGCACCGCCAGAAAATATAGTAGCTTTATCTGGTCCAACGCATGCAGAAGAAGTTAGCAAAAAATTACCTGCCACAATCGTTGCTGCATCTATCAATGAAGACTTTGCAAATGAAACACAAAAAATATTTATGACTAATTATTTCAGAGTTTATACTAGTGCTGATATAATTGGAGTAGAATTAGGTGCAGCTTTGAAAAATGTAATTGCAATCGGAGCAGGAATTGCTGATGGTATGGATTTGGGCGATAATTCAAAAGCCGCTTTGATTACACGCGGATTAAGGGAAATTACCCGTTTAGGAGTCAAATGCGGAGCAAATCCACATACATTTTCAGGCATTTCTGGGATTGGTGATCTTATAGTTACCTGTGAAAGTAAATACAGCCGAAACAGATATGTCGGCGAACAGCTCGCTAAAGGCAAAACATTAAAGGAAATAACAGAAAGTATGGAGATGATTGCAGAAGGCATCAAAACCACACAGGCAGCATATAAATTAAGCAAAAAGATGAATGTTGAAATGCCTATCACTAATGAAATCTATAATATTCTTTTCAATGAACTTCCACCACAAGAAGGATTAAAAAGGCTTATGACCCGTTCAGCAAAAAGTGAAGACGAATTCTAAAACAAAAATTACAAATTTACCCTGTGGAATAATTTTGTTAAGACAAAATTACTTCGTATTCCACAGGGTGAACAAATGACAAAATTATTTTTGCCTTTGACATTTGTATTTTTGAAATTTGGATTTTATTTGAAATTTGGTATTTGGAATTTGTCATTTTTTAGTTTATGAGCATTCCATATTCTGGTGAAATTTTATCGTTAATTTGCGCTGTCATTTGGGCAATTGCAGTAATCTTTTTCAGAAAAAGTGGAGAATTTACATCACCATTTTCCCTCAACTTTTTCAAGAATGTTGTAGCCCTGATATTATTTCTACTAACTTCTTTGATTCTAAATAAAACCTTATTAATAAAAGCTTCCTCTCAAGAATACTTATTGCTATTGGTCAGTGGAATAATTGGGATTGCAATAGCTGACACATTGTTTTTTAGATGTCTTAACTTACTCGGTGCCGGGTTGAGTGCTATCGTAAACTGCTTGTATACACCAATAATGATTGGACTTTCTGTAATATTTCTAAATGAAAATTTAAGCATAATTCAAATATTTGGTGCACTTTTAATCATAAGTGCTATCCTCGTAACTTCTTTGCAATTACCAGGGCATTCTATTCCTCGTAAAAATATAATCTTGGGGATAATATTTGCCATTATATCGGTTTTTTCCATGTCAATATCAATTATAATAATAAAACCTCTTTTGAACAAATCATCAATTCTCTGGGTTACGGAAATCCGTCTTATTGCTGGCACAATTATAATGGGAATTATTGTTGCACTTCATCCAAAAAGAAAAGAGATTCTTAAACCATTCCATCCTTCAAAAAATTGGATGTACCAATTACCAGGTGCAATATTCGGCGCCTATCTTGCAATGATTTTATGGATTGCAGGAATTAAGTATACCTACGCAAGTATTGCAACAGCAATCAGCCAGACAAGTGTGATATTTATATTAATATTTGCAGCAATTTTCTTAAAAGAGAGATTTACATTGCGAAAATTTATTGGAATGATAATGGCGTTTTCAGGTGTGGTTTTGGTTTCACTTGGATGAAATATTATTAAGGATATCCAGTAAATGCCAGTAGTTGTTTTACTGGTTTGTTCTAACGGATGCAATGACTACCAGTGTTTATTTTATTTGGAGTTTATCAACTATGTTTATGCAAGACGATGAAGTCGTTTAAAAAAATAAAACATCACTCCTGCCCCGTAAAATACCAAGTATTTATTTGGGGGATATTTTAATCCAAGAAATTAAATAAATAAAGAAAAAATTTAGCCATCATAAAGTTAAATGAAAGGCAGATTGAAGATTGTTTTTATAAATTTCTTGACACTACAGAATATTCAAAAATAGAATGATAAAAAATTTGGTTATCATAAAAGTATATGAAAGATTTTTATTGTTTTAAGATGATTTAAATTAGTGAAAAGGTTAAAAACGATGAGAAATAACTTAATAAAACAAAAAAACAAGTCTCCCGATAAAATCGGGGGAAAAGGAGAAAAAATGTTGAAACTAAGTGTAAATCCCGATGTATCGGGGAAAAAACTATATTTTCGCATTTTTCGCCTGCCCTCTGGAATGCTAAGATATTCTATCGGGGCGTTATCCCTGTGGAATAAAATCAAAGATTTTAATGCAGAGCATTATTCAACAGGGTGAATTCGTGGGAAATGAAAAAAACTTGACAGGGATTTATAGAAAAATTTTTCATTTTAAATGAATAAATAATTTAAAAAAAGAAGTTGTAAAATGCCCATAATTTCAATGTTTTATGGAATACTTGTTGCAATTTATTACGAAGATACTGGACGTCATAATAAGCCACATATTCACGTCCGTTATAAAGGGAAGAAAGCTTCAATTTCTATCGAAGACGGAAAAGTGCTTGCTGGAGATTTCCCAGCAAAACAACTCCGGTTGGTTCTTGCCTGGATTGACATTCACAAAGATGAACTTATGGCTGACTGGGAATTAGCGGTATCTGGAGAAGAACCTTTCCGCATTACCCCATTACAGTAATTATGGAGGAATTTATGGAAAAGTTATTAGACATTGTCAATGTTGAACCACACAAGGATAACACACTTTTGCTTGTTTTCGAAAATCAAGAGAAACGACTGTTTGATATGACGCCATATTTAGACAAAAAGCCCTTTACAAAGCTTAAGGTTTCACCACTATTTATGAAAGCAACGGTTGCATATGGTACAGTTGTATGGCCGGGGAATATTGATATTGCACCAGAAACGCTTTGGGATTATTCAAAACGTGTCTAACGTTTAATGTTACAAAAATTGTGATAAAAGAAATGATAAAAAAATAAACCCCAGTGAAATAATCCCGATATATCGGGACACGGGGAAAAGGAGAAAAATATAATGAAGAAGTTTAATGTGATTTTGGTTTCAGCAATTCTAATTACCTTAGCACTAACATGGTTTGCATTCCCAATGACGGCAAACGCCACAACCTTCCAACTGGATAACACCGACGATACCGGCGCCGATACCTGGCTGAACCAGTCATCTCCTGGCACTAATTATGATGGCGATGTTTATGATTGTGTTAGGAGCCTCACCAGCAGCGGAAACAGAAGGACAATCCTGAAGTTCAATATCAGTAGTATTCCATCAGGCAGCACCATAAGCAGCGCAACATTAAGTTTGTATTATAGTAGTAAAGCAGGTGATACCCCTACGGGGCGGATCTACTATGCTTACCGCCTGACCACGACAGATTGGGTTGAGAACTCATGTACTTGGAATACACCCTGGACTTCAGCGGGAGGCGACTATACGGAAACCGATGGAGCATCGGCTACAGTACCAGCTCAAGGCCAATGGATGGAGTGGGGGGGCAGGTTCAAACCGCCATCGACAGTGGTATCAATGCCCATTTTCTGATAAAGGATGGTACTGAGAATAATGGGTCGGAAACAGGTCTCGGATTCTGGAGTGAAGCTTATGGAACTACTACACTCAGACCCAAGCTTGAGGTCACCTATACAGCACCACCTACGGTCACTGTCACCGGAGTAAGCATTGCTCCCGGGGGAGTTTCACCTGGAGATACTGAAGTTGGTATACTTCAACTTAGTTTAGTCACGGATACTGGAACAGCCACATAGACACATATCAAAGTAGATTTAACGGGAACTGCAGTTGATGGTGATATTTCTTCTGTTGAAATATGGAAAGATGATGGAGATGGAGACTGGGGAGGAACGGGTAAAGATACTCAGATAGATAGTGGAATATTTAGCGCCGGCACTGTTACTATGGATATTACTGATCAATCTATTTCTATTACAACAAGTTCCCAAGATTTTTTTGTTGTTTATGATATTGCAGTAGCAGCTGAATCCACTCATACAGCAGGAGCTGAATTGCATGATGAAAGTTACATAACAGTTTCAAGTCCAGCAACAGTAAATAGCACATATTTTCCAATTAATTCTAATAATGCTACCCTGCCTGTCACCCTCTCATCCTTCACAGCCCAGTTCTTAAATGGAGTTCCTACCTTATACTGGAGAACGATGTCAGAGACAGATAATATAGGTTGGTATGTCTATAGAAATGCAGAAGAGGATTTTACAACTTCTGAAAGAATCACTGATTATTTAATTGAAGGTTATGGCACCACAACAGAACCGCATAGTTATATTTATAAGGATGTTGAATTGGATGGAATTCAGGGAGAAACTTATTGGTATTGGCTTGAGAGCGTGGATCTTGGTGGAGCATTTCATAGATATGACCCAAAGGTTCTTACTATTCCGGATATTCCTCATCCTGAGCCAAATCAAAATATACCGAAACAGTATGGACTTCATCAGAATAGTCCAAATCCTCTAAGTACAAGAAATAGTTCAACCAAGATAAGTTTTATCCTTCCAAAGACTGCAAGAGCAGAGGTAAAGATGTTCAACATTCGTGGAGAGTTAGTAAAGAATTTATACAAAGGAATGGCGTATGGAGATGATGAGGTTAAAGACATTATCTGGGATGGCAGAGATGAGACTGGGGTTTGAACAAGGAACAGGGATATATTTGTATGAATTAAAAGTTAATGACAAACCGTATGAAGTAAAGCGACTGATACTCCTTCGTTAGGACTTCGGAGCACAGGTTTTGATGAGATAGTCGTAGTGTCCCGATAAATCGGGACCACTGTTGCGGATGTAAAAAAACCCGACTCGAGTCGCAAACCCGAGTCGGTTTTCCATTGAACATCTGGTTCATCTGCCAGCAAGTGGACTAAACCAGCCAACAGCAGACTGATGAGTGCATCTATCCCTACATTCAGTTAAAGATTATTATCTGAATTTTCCTCTTTATCCCATATCTCCTCTACTCTCTTTCCTAACAATCTTTTTCTTGCATAAGCAATGATTAATAGTATCGGTATAATCATCCAAAGTAATCCAAATCCAGAATAAAAGACTGTTAAAATTGTATGTGTCTTTATAGAATTTCTTGCATCCACTATAAATCTATACAACGGAATCTGAAAAATATCAAAAAAGGTTTTCTTGAAATCAGTAGATTCCTGTAGTGCCTCCAAAAAATCCTGAAATTTTTCCTTTGAAAATCTGTTTATCAGATATTTTATTGTATAATAGCTTTGTAAATAGAATATTTCTACCTGGTCTTGAAATTCAGGGTATCTATAATTATATGCATTAAGATCTAATAAATTTCCTATAATCCCATTTCTAACAAATATAAACTCTCTTCTTATATCCCACTGTTTAGCAAAATACTGGGCAAAACCTTCATCAAACCAAAGTGGAATATTGACATCAGCTGCAATGGTATGTAGCAAAATATGATTGTATTCGTGAGTCAAAACCTGGAAAAAATCGGTATTCACTTCCATATCTCTCGGATTCCTAATTATGATTACCGCTTTTTGTGGAATAGCAAATGCCTCACTCTTTTCTGGCAAATCTTTAAACCTTAAAATATATTCTTTAAAATCTTTTTTACTATGACATAAGATTAACTTGACTTTTCCCGATATACCCGTTCTTTGTAGTCCCGATTCAATCGGGACGAAGGATGAATCGGGATAAAATCCCACTTCTCTATTAACCGACTCAACAATTTCTGAGAATTGCGATAATATCTTCTCAGCAACTTTTCTTTCATCTTTATGAAAAGTTATAAATAAATAACTGCTTGATAGAATTTCTGATGAGAGGGAAACCGCAGTAAAAAGAAGAATAGCAATAGAAATTAGTAAAAATAATGGAATCCTAAATTTTTGGAATTCTGTGTTCCGTTTCATAAAATTATTTCAAATCATCCAAGTTTATAATGTTCGTTGCCAGCTTGTTGATAAAATATCTATCGTGCGAGACAAAGACGAGTGTTCCATTAAATTGTGATAAAGAATTTTCCAGAGACTCACGAGTATCAATATCCAGATGATTGGTTGGTTCATCTAATACTAATAAATTACAATTATCAGCAAGAATCTTTGCTAAAGCTACTTTGCTTCTCTCTCCAACACTTAGGGTAGAAATCTTCTGATATACTTGCTCTCTCTCAATTTTTAGACAGCCCAATATAGTGCGAACTGCCAATTCATCGGTATTAACAGCAAGCAACTCCTCAATGATTCTATTCTGGAAATTCAGTATTTCATGTTCTTGAGCATAATAGCCACATTTAATTCTGCTTCCATGATAAATTTCGCCTGAATTCGCTTGCAATACTCCAGCAATTATTTTTAGCAAAGTTGTTTTCCCAGAACCATTTTTACCATGCACGGCAAGCCTATCGCCTTGCGGGATTGCTAATGAAAATTCTTTGAAAACCTGCAACTCATCAAAACTATGTGAAAGGTTAGTTGCGACAAATACATATTTGCTTGAAGCTACATATTCGGTTGAAAATCTGACTTTTCTTTTCTTATCTTGCCAGGGTCTCTTTACAGTTTCATCCTCTTTTAGTTGTTCTATTCTTGTTTCAACAGCTTTAGCTTTTTTCATCATTTTTTTAGCAGGATTGGTTATCATTTCAAACTTCCATCCCCCACCTTCTGGTCGGGTTTCCTTCTGGAATGTTTGTGCCCATTGTCTTCGCTTCCGTGCAACTTCTTTCAACTGCTTTATCTTTTTCTGTCGTTCCTGATATTTCTTAAGTTCAAACCGCTCTTTTTCTGTCCGAAGTTTCAGATATTCAGAATAGTTTGTACGATAGATAGTTGCATAACCTCTTCTCAAATCAATAATTTTATCAGCCATCTGGTCAATGAAGTATCGGTCATGGGTTACAAAAAATACTGCCCTTTGATAAGATAAGAGAAAATTCTCCAGCCACTCCAGAATTTCAAGGTCAAGATGATTGGTTGGTTCATCAAGAATCAACAAGTCTGGTTTAGAAAGCAGCAACTTAGCCAGTTCCAACCTGGTTTTTTCTCCACCTGAAAGCGTATTATAAATTTGAGAAAACCTTTCCTTACCAAATCCAAATTTTGTAAGCACTTTTTGAGCTTCTGTATGAAATTTTTCAATATCAGAAATCACATCACAAATTTCGCCATACTCCTCAAGAATCTGCTCTGAAATAGTCTTTCCCATTGTTTTCTCAAGATTTTGCCTTTGCTTTTTCAATTGATTGTAATTTGGAAACAATGAATATACATCTATTAGAATAGACAGATTAGAATTTCTCGTAAAATCCTGCCTTAAATAGCCAATTTTAGGATTGGATTTTGGATAGATAACTTCACCAAAATTGGGAGTGAGTTCTTTCAAAATCAATTTAAGCAGCGTAGTTTTTCCTGAGCCGTTCGGTCCAATCAGAGCAACCTTCTCCCCATCTGCAATTGTAAAATTTACATCAGAAAAGATGTTTTCACTTTGCGTTTCGTAATGAAAGCTGAGATCTTTTACTTGAATAAAACTCATAATAGTTATAAATAAAACTTGCCTGAAATTATGTCTATAAATTTTTTTGCTTCATAATGAAAAAATTACTTATTCCTTTTATCTATTGCTTTATAATCTCTGTGTCTTTGTGCCTTTGTATCAAAATCTTTGCCTGGGAAGATTGTCCATTTGGACAAAAAAACTGTCCATACCCCGGACTTTGTGGAGCATACATAGACACTGACAAGGACAGTATCTGTGACCTCTCTCAACCCGCACCAGAAAACAGAGAAGAGATTTCAAAAGAGATTTCAGGTTCTCTTAAAAATAAACGAGATGTTGATATGGGAATTTTAGAAACCGAAAAAGAACTCCTCGTAAGAAAATATCACTTTATCCCAATCTCTATTGTCTTAATTATACTATACATAATTACATTTACATTATTTAAACTTAAGATTTTTACACGCATAACCCACATAATAATATGGAATTGTATTCTATTAATAAGTTTTATACTTTCTTCTATTCTGGGTATTCTACTAATAATAAGAGTGAATTTTGGACTGCCTATATCTTTGCCACTTAACATCTTATTCTGGCATGTTGAGTCTGGCATCGTAATGATGGTAATTGGCATTTTTCACATTATCTATAATTGGAGATTTTATAAATATATCTTTATGAAAAAGCAAATTGGTTGACAAAAAAACTTCTTTAGATAATTGTTAAATCAAAGAATAATGAGACCTGCAAAATAGATCATTTTCATTTTTTTATGAGATATTATAAGAAACTTTTAATTAACCTCAACCTCTAACTCCTTCTCCTATAAGGAGAAGGAGAATTTTGTCCTCCTCTCCTTTTAGGAGAGGATTGAGGTGAGGTCAAAAAAACCTTATTTTGCAGAACCCATAATCAAAGAATAAAAAAAGGAGAATAACATGAATGGAAATGAAGATTATAAAAGAGCAAAACAAAGAGTTGCAGAAATAAGAGGTTTTTACGGGCATGTCTTCGTTTATGTAATTGTAAATCTTGGATTATTCATAATAAATATTCTTACTACTCCTCATCATTTCTGGTTTTATTGGCCTCTTTTAGGATGGGGAATTGGATTGTTTGCACATGGCTTTAGTACCTTTGGAACGCATGGAATATTTGGAAAAGAGTGGGAAGAAAAGAAAATCAAAGAGATAATGGAGAAAGAGAAAAATAAAAATAAATAAATCACTATAAAAAAATATAAAAGAGGAAAACCATGAAAAAAATAATTCTTATCGTCTTTCTCTTTATTTCAACTTGTTTATTTAGTCAACAAATTGATACCCTGTATATCTTACAGACAACAGATGTACACGGCAGAATTTATCCATACGACTACTTTAATGACCAGCCTGCAAAAGTGGGTTTTGCACAAGTCTATTCCCGAATTAAGCGATATCGTGCAAAATATAATAATGTAATCTTAGTTGACGCTGGTGATGTGCTTCAGGGAACCCCGCTTGCTTACTATTTTAACAAAATAGAAACAGATAAACCAAACCCTCTTATTCTAACAATGAATCGTATGGATTATGATGCGTTTACAGTAGGTAATCATGAAATTGAGCAGGGAGTTGCTGTATACACTCGTGCTGAGAAAGAGTCTGATTTCCCATGGCTCTCTGCAAATGCAGAATTAGATGATGGCACAACATTTTTCAAACCATATACAATAGTTAAAGAAAAGGGCTTTTTAATCGGTATTATTGGTTTAACCACTCCTGGCATACCTACTATGCTTGATACAACTTATTATCCTGGAATTACCTGGAAAGATATGGTTGAAATAGCACAAAAGTTTGCTACAATTTTATTTCCAAGAGTAGATATCTTAGTAGGACTTTTTCATTCTGGTTTCAATGCAAACGAAGACGCTTATAAATCGGAGAAATTAGACTTGCCTGTTGCTAACGCTTCAGGCTTAGTTGCTGATAAGATTCCGGAATTTGATATTGTATTTGGTGGTCATTCACATAAAATTGTTCCGAATGATTATAAACAGGGTTCAAAATATATGAGCAAGGAAAAAAATCTAAATAAACCATTACGAATAAATTCTGGATGTTGGGCTAAAAATTTAGGGGTTGCAAGACTAATTCTTGAACAAGTTGAAGGCACCTGGAAAATTATAGATAAAGATGGATGGGTTGAATCAGTTGAAGATGAAGAACCTGCAGAAGAAATCTTGAAACTCACAGAATATTATCATAATAAAACACTTGAGTATATCCGAGGTGAAATTGCGGTACTCACTGATACTTTAAAGGGAAAATATTCACGCTTTAAGGATACTCCAATGGTTGAAATCATAAATAAAGCTCAAATGGATTATACAGATGCGGATATTTCGTTTGCTGCCTGTTTTAATGAGAATCTATGCGTACCACCCGGACCATTTCGTGTCAAAGACATTTATGCTATGTATCCTTATGAGAATTTTCTCTATGTTGTAAAGATGACGGGGCAGCAAATAAAAGATTTCCTGGAATATTCATCTCGCTACTATATCTGGGACGGATGTAATGTCAACCCTAATCCTGATATCGCAGGCTATCAGTACGATATGGCAGAAGGCATCAGTTATATGATTGATGTTACTGAAGATGTTGGAAAAAGAATAAAGGAGCTAAAATTTTTACAAACCGGTAAACCGCTTGAAATGAATCAAATATACAAAGTAGCAATAAATAGCTATCGCGCAAATGGTGGCGGTGGACATATAAATGCAGCAGGTTCAAAAAATGCACCGATAATTTTTCAATCAAGTGAAGAGATGCGTAATATTCTAACAGATTATATTAAAAACATAGGGACAATAGCACCTGAAACTGACCAGAATTGGAAAATAGTAACAGGAAAGTAAGAAAGAGAATATAAAAGCTTTAGTTGATATTTTTTATATCTATATTCCAATGGAAAATTTATCAAAAACAATTTGTGCTTTGAGACACTGTTCGTCAATTGCATTTATATAGGAAAACCACACATCCTTAGCAACTGCTTCTATTTTATTTCGTTTTTTATAATAGCAAATTCATTTATTTAAATCTGAAAAACTTGTCAAAAAATAAATCTTTTTTTCTAAAACACTAACTCTAGTAAAAAGTTTTTTTCAACTTTTACATCATTTGAGAGGTAATGAGCTATTACTGTAACATAAGTAACCTCACTTGTTCTATACTCAATTGAGGACAATTGAGTTACAAAAGGATTGGTAAAATAAGAGGTAAAAATGACAGTATTTGATGTTATCAAATCAAGAAAAAGTATTAGAAAGTATTCTACAAAAGATATTGAAGATGAAAAACTAAATATAATTTTGGAAGCAGGCAGATTAGCGCCATCCTGGCAAAACAAACAATGTTGGAGATTTGTCGTTGTAAAAGATAAGGAAAAAATTCATCAACTTGCCTTAAAATCTGGATTTATCAGCAAAGCCAATTTCTTTATTAAAGATGCGCCAGTGGTTATAATTCTCTGTGCAAATCCAAAGGAAAGTGGATTTATGAATGGACAGCATTACTATCTTGTTGATACTGCAATTGCCTTTTCAGCAAATGATGCTTGTAGCATACGAGATGGGAATTGGCTCTTGCTGGTTAGGTGCTTTTAATGAGCAAAAAGTAAAACAGATTCTTGATATTCCAGAAAATATAAAAGTTGTTGCACTCAGTCCTTTTGGGTATCCTGCTGAAAAAGATGGTTTATACGCAAAAGCTGTTAAAGCTTTTGCTGGAAGTAAAAATAGAAAAAGTTTGGACGAGATTGTGCATTATGAGAAGTGGTAACCTATTGATGGTTCAAGTATGTTACTTGAACCAATTGTTTCAAACATTTAGGTTCAGATTGCAAATCTGAACCAGCAAAGGGAAATATAAAAGCTTTAGAGGATTGTAGTAAAATAAGAGGTAAAAATGACAGTATTTGATGTTATCAAATCAAGAAAAAGTATTAGAAAGTATTCTACAAAAGATATTGAAGATGAAAAACTAAATATAATTTTGGAAGCAGGCAGATTAGCGCCATCCTGGCAAAACAAACAATGTTGGAGATTTGTCGTTGTAAAAGATAAGGAAAAAATTCATCAACTTGCCTTAAAATCTGGATTTATCAGCAAAGCCAACTTCTTTATTAAAGATGCACCAATTGTAATAGTTCTCTGTGCAAATCCAAAGGAAAGTGGATTTATGAATGGACAGCATTACTATCTTGTTGATACTGCAATTGCCTTTCAGCAAATGATGCTTGTAGCATACGAGATGGGAATTGGCTCTTGCTGGCTTGGTGCTTTTAATGAGCAAAAAGTAAAACAGATTCTTGATATTCCAGAAAATATAAAAGTTGTTGCTCTCAGCCCTTTTGGCTATCCTGCAGAAAAAGAAGGGCTATATGCAAAAGCTGTTAAAGCTTTTGCTGGAAGTAAAAATAGAAAAAGTTTGGAGGAGATTGTGCATTATGAGAAGTATTGACAGACTCGACTTATCCGTCAGTTGACGGATGAGTTAAATCTATTTGGAAAGTTACTGAACTTAAGTCAAGTTTTCAACTTAACTCAAGTTCAAGTACTTTTAATAAAAAGAAGGTTAAAACTCAAATTCTAAACCAAATACTGGTAATAAACCCCACTGATAAACTTCATCCTGCTTTTTTTCTTTGTCATTCCAAAAATAGTTGGCAATGTTCTTTCGATTGTACACATTCCAGGCGCTCAAGTAAAAAACAAGATTGGAGCCGCTAAAGTGAAAGCGCCGATCAAATCGGATATTCATGGAATGATAATCTGGGTAACGTGCTTCATTGATTCTGCTCTCATCGTAAACCGCTCGATGATTTAGCTTTGACTTCTCAATGTCAAATGGAGTGTATGGGACTCCCCCAGCGAAGATCCATCGGATGCTGAATTCCCATTTATTATTAGGTTTGTATCCACCTTCAATGCTAAAAATAAACCGGTTATCATAAACTCTATCTCGCCATATATTATCACAACTTTTGTATCGTGTTTTAAACAATGAAGTACTTACAAGTCCATAAAAATTATAAGCAAGTTTTTTCTGGAGCATGATCTCAATGCCGCGAGATAGAGCTTTTCCGTTATCAATGAGTGCTTCATAGTTGTCGAAAAAATTTCCATCGATGATAAACAAAGCTGGCTGGGTTGGATCCAGTGGAAAGTAGTTGTAATTTTTTTGATACACCTCTAATGTGAGTTTAGTATTCTCAGTTAGCAGATGGTCTATGCCCAGAACATAATGAATTGCCATCGGATCTTCTAAATCTTTATTTTTATCATGTTGAGAGAGTAGCAATAATGGAAGATTTTGATGGAACGAACCAAAAGACCCATTAATCGATGTCAGCGAGGTCAATTGGTAAGAAAAAGCAAATCTATGTGAAACCGAAGTATTTTTGCTAAAGGAAAAATAATCCGCTCGCAGGCCCAATGTTGTGGTTAGCCGATTGAATGGTTTGGCAACATAGTTGACAAACGCACCTAATTTGTTTGCAGTGATATCTTTCTTCATAGTCAAAGCTTGAACAGTATCACCGATGGCATTGGTCGTTTCAGCATACCAGTTATCGTAATCTTCTGCCAAATGTTTAGCTTCAATGCCAACTTCAACCGTGTTTCTCTTATTTAATCGGAAGTGGTTAACATTTCGAAATTTAAAGGTTTGCTCTTCAGATCTATTTTTTATGTCATACTGGCCAGTGGTTGTTTCATACCAATCTTCATCATATTTATTTGTTGTGTATGCCAGTGAAGTATTGGAATAACCGCTTGCATTCCAAATTGCTCGCCAATTGGCTCCGATTGTTCCTTGATATAGGTCCTGATTGCCATAATGAGTCATATAATTTTCCTCGCCAGTTTCTCGATCAGGCGCATTTTGATCGTCGGCAAAAACACCAAGCACAATCAGTTTATGATTTGGATTAAGGTCATAAACAAGCTTACCCTGAATATCGCCATAGATAGGTGCGATAGTAGTACCGACTTCAAATACATCGACAGCAAAATCTAAATAACTCCTACGAGCCGAAAAAAGCCATGATCCTTTGTCATTTAAAAGTGGTCCTTCGGCAACGCCACCAAAACCAGCAAAATTCAAATCCAATTGTCCATCAAACGCGCTACGATTTCCCTCTCGAAAAGTGATATCCATAATAGATGAGAGCTTATCACCATACATAGCAGAAAATCCACCTGTATAGAAATTCACATCCTGAATAAAATCCACATTGATCATACCAATCGGTCCACCGGAAGCGCCTTGGTGCGGAAAGTGGTTTATATTCGGGATTTCAATATTATCTATGAAAAAGGTGTTCTCAATTGGATTGCCACCACGAACAATCAGATTATTCGACTGATCATTCACTTTTGCTATACTGGGAAGTCCCAAAATAATCCGACTAACATCTCCTCCAGAACCGGGTGCTCGACGAATTTCCTCACCTGAAAAATTGATAGCACTTGTTGGTTGTTCTACTATATTAGAAAAATATCCGGCTTTTACAACAATGCCTTCTATCTCAAGTGCAGTTCTCTCAAGTTCCGCATTCACAAATGTAATACGATTTGATTTGACAATGACATCAGTTTTCATTAATGGTTTATATCCAAGATATTGAAATTGAATTGTATAACCTCCGACAGGAACATTCTTTATGAGATATTTACCGCTTGAATC
>Ga0315543_1002472_pt1 | contig 17948 bp, 17 predicted proteins | sample SalMarSW160210MG_2_FD_203098 | JGI IMG/M metagenome (GOLD analysis project Ga0315543, IMG submission 203098) | Salt marsh sediment microbial communities from the Plum Island Ecosystem LTER, Massachusetts, United States - Salt Marsh Sediment SW1601-210 ...
TTGTGTTGGTGCATTTGCTTTGCCGCAGAGCACGCAGAGCGCGGAGCCTTTGTCATGAAGGACCAAATCCGAAGGGTTTCTCGAGTTTTCTCAGCGTCCTCGGCGGTTTTTGCGGTAAGACAACGAGCCAGTTTTGATAACAACGCAATTGCGGGAGACTACCTCGTTTCTGGCTCACTCTTTTTTCGCACCGGCACTTAATCCCAGCTGCAGTTGCCCAATGTCCGCAAGCCCAAAAACGCGTGTATCGGCTGATCGTCAGCTTGTTGTCTGCTACATTTCAGGCAAACAAACAGGTCTACGCCTATAATGTAGTTAGAAGCATAAAAGTGCTTCTCAATGCTCATACGCAGAGAAGCCACTCGCGGAGTACTGCGTCAACCGCTAAGTCTAGGCACCTATTCTCACATCGTTCATCCCGCTCGACGGGCCGGCAATTCGACCACACAGCTTCAGTTATTGATGCACAAAGCAGTAGAAGGAGGTTCAGACGATGTGGTGGTACCGTCCACGGTACCCATGGTACATGTACAGAAGATGGCGACGGCCCATCTGGCGGCGGCCCTTTTGGGGACCTCGTCGCCCGATATTCTGGGGGCCTGGAGGCTGCCTGGGCTGTGTGCCCCTGTTGTTGCTGATGCTCTTCTTCCTGCTAGCCTCAGCGACAATGTGCTCTCGATGGCTCTTCTGCTACTAGCACACTACGGCCTCGCCGAGAGGCCTCTCAGACAGTCCCCCCGCGCTGCAGCCTACGTCTGAGCTACGCCGCACTCTGGGCAGAATTTGGCGTCGGCCGGGATTTTGGCCCCGCACTGGGCACAGAACTTCTCGGCTGCCAGCGGAGCACCGCACTGGGCACAGAACTTGCCGCCACCGACTGGTGCACCGCACTGGGGACACACTGCTTTGATCACGTCATCGAACGCCTCTGGCGTCACCCTCTCGCTAGCCGCTTCGTGGGCAACCTGGCGCGCTTTGTCCATGGCCGCGCTGGCCTGCATGGCGGACATTTCCACTGCCAGGTCAGGGGCGCAGCCCTTGCACAATCCCCGCGTCTCGTTCCAGCACTTATCCACGCACACCCACTTGCTGCAATGCGGACACTGCCGGAAATGCGGCCTGGCCTGTTCAACCGCCTCAGCAAATGCCTTGTCGTGCGCTTTCTCCCACGCCGCAGAGTGAACCCTCTCGCCCACACTGGCTGCACTGCCAAGGATGCCGCCAAACAGGTCGCCGGCCGCATCTAGAGCTTCGCTCACCAGCCCTGTCGCCGAAGTCTTGAATGGAGTGCGATAGCCCACCCGGCAGCGGTCACAGTAGAACTCGAACTGGAAACCGCGATCAGTGCTCTGATCTTTGTAGTTACGCACGAATCTGATCAACTCCATCTCTGCCTCCTCTCCGCGCCCGATTCGATACAGCCTCTCGCACTACTCTGTAATGATTATTCCGCATAGAGGTTGTCTTGTCCAACACTCGCCCTTACCCAACAGGGCTTCTCCAAAGCCTGGTTACATCCATCATGTTCAGCGGCAGTTGCCATTTACCTTGTCTCGCGTTTACCTTGTCTCCCGTTTACGCCTCTGGCGTAAAGACCGGGGGTACGCGACAAGGCCTAGACGGCGCCTCTATGCGTAACGACTAGAGGTGCGCAAAGACAAAGGCAGCCCGGGAGAACATCCGAGTAGGGATCATCCTATTGCGGCAGCACAGCCATCCTCTCCCAGCGCCAGCGATCTGGGTTACAGCGGGCATCGGTGATCTTTCTCAAGGCCGTGCCATCCTTCCGCATGACATAGATAGACCACACGCCACCTCGGTCGGAGCGAAAGGCAATATGCTCGCCGTCAGGAAGCCACAGCGGAAGCGCATCGGTGGTCGGGTTGTTGGTCAAGCGCCGCTGATTGCTGCCATCGCCATCCATCACATAGATCTCCCAGTTGCCATCACGGTGAGATGTGAAAGCAATTTGCCGCCCGTCAGGTGACCATGACGGGTTCTGATCATCGGCGTACTTGTTGATCATGCGCCGGCCGGAACCGTCGCTGTTGATAAGGAACAATCCGCATATGGAGCCGTCGCAGGTCTTGCAGATGAATCTCATCTCTGTGGGGTGCCAGACAGGCTGATCGCCTTCAGTGATCATACGGTCGCCCTGACCATCTATGCCAATAACGTGGATCTCCAAAGCCCACTGGAACCTTTCCCAGTTGACATCGCCGGTCTGATAGATGACGCTGTAGCCATCCGGCCCGACATTGGCAAAGGCAGCCTCACCATCATTAATGACCCTGCGCCTGTTGCTCCCGTCGGTGTGCATGATGTCCACACCGTTGCCAGCCCAACTGTAGAACATGACCTCTTGGCCATCCTTGGTGAAGGAAGGCTCGCTGGCATCAGCCACAAGCAATTCCTTGCCAGTGCCATCGAGGTTGATCCAATAGATGTCATACTCAAAGTTGCGCCTATTCTCCGTATAAGCCAGCCTGCCACGGAGCGCTGCAGATGGCTTCTTGGTGGGAACGGCCGTCGCGGTCGGCTCCGGCGTCTCCGTTGCCAGCGGGGTATACGTAGGATATGGTGTATACGTCGGTAGTAGGCCTGGCGTCAACGTCGCTGTCGGCAGCGGGGTATACGTAGGATACGGGGTGTAAGTAGGCAGCGGCGTAGCGCCAGGGCGCCTCCCAACACAGCAGGCGGTCAGCATCAGAACAAGGCATACCAGAGCTAGAATCCTTCTCATCTGCAAATCCTTTCTTTGCTTATGTCACCAAGACACACCGGATCCTCCAAGCCTGATACTCGCGCTACCAAGAGCAAGACCTGCCAACCCATGCAAGTCCCGTGACAACAACAGTATACACCATGCTCCTACCATCTGTCAACACTATCGAACCCCCCTGACGTCGTCAAACGGGTGGTGTTGAGAACGCTGTCGCGCAAATCATCTGACCTGCCTTGAAACGAATACTCGCTGCAACTCCATTGACGATGGGCTGGTAGCATGCTATAATGCCAATCAGCTTGGCGCACCGGGATGCCAACACCCGACCAGTACCGCCCGCCGATAACGCCAAGTGGCTGAGCTTTCTTCAGCCAGCGCTATCGTGCAGCCCCGTCATTCACGCCGGGACAGAGTACCTTCAACAGGAGATACTACTCATGAAAGCAATGGTCTTAACCACACCCAAACCCGCAGACGACAACCCGCTGACCCTGACAACGCTGCCCGATCCCCAACCAGGCCCCGGCCAAGTGCGGCTGCAGGTGCGGGTCTGTGGCGTGTGTCACACGGACCTGCACACGGTGGAAGGTGACCTTACCTTGCCCAAACTGCCGCTCATCCCCGGCCATGAGATCGTGGGAGTAGTGGATGCACTGGGGTCAGGTGCCACCCGTTTTCAGGTGGACGACCGTGTGGGCGTGGCTTGGCTGAACTGGGCCTGTGGAAACTGCGACTTCTGCCAGCAGGGCCACGAGAACCTATGTCGGAGCGCCCGCTTCACCGGCCTCCACGCTGATGGTGGATACGCCCAGTACACTGTGGTGGACGAGCGCTTTGCCTACCCCATCGCAGAAGCCTTCACAGATGCAGAAGCGGCACCGCTTATGTGTGCGGGCATCATTGGCTACCGCTCCCTGTGCCTCAGTGAGATTCAGGCAGGCGGACGCCTGGGGCTGTATGGATTCGGTGCCAGCGCCCACATCGCCATTCAGGTGGCTCGGTACTGGGGCTGTGAGGTCTATGTCTTCAGCCGTGCGGAGGAGCACCGCCGCCACGCCGAAGAACTGGGGGCAGTCTGGACCGGGTTAGCGCAAGACAAGCCGCCGGCTCTCCTGGACGCAAGCATTATCTTTGCCCCGGCGGGCTGGCTGGTGCCCCTGGCACTGGGTCACCTGCGCCCAGGTGGCACGCTCGCCATCAATGCCATCTACATGAGTCCTATTCCCGAAATACGCTACAATCTGATCTACGGCGAGCGCACTATGCGCAGCGTGGCCAACTTTTCGCGGCACGATGCCGAGGAGTTCCTGCCCCTGGCTGGCGAGATCCCGGTACGCACTGAGGTGGAGGTCTTCCCACTCGAGGAGGCCAACGCGGTGCTGCAACGGTTGCGACGGAGCGAGATTCGAGGGGCGGCCGTGCTGGCAATTCCGCCCTGCGAGTAGTTGTGTTTACTAACCACAAAGGCACTGAGGAGACAAATCAAGGAGAGCTCTGCGTGTCTTTGTAGCTTCGTGGTAAGAAAGCAGGGCCAACCACAAAGACCCAGAGTTCACGTTCCTACTTCCTTGGTGTCTTTGTGCCTTAGTGGTCAACTCGTGCAGGGCGTTGGCGTAGGAGTTGGTGTCAGAGCCGGCCATGGGCTTGTGCCAGCCAGAGACCCACACACAGCGCGGAGTAGTACTCACCAAGGCTGCCACTACCACCGTGGCGTGGTCTAGCATACCACGCCCCGACAGCACACTCGCCATATCCCAGTGCCATCCCCTGCATGAGATTCGGGCAGCAAGCCCATCACATTGACATTTCCTGAAAACCAGGATAGAATACACATATAGATGATGATACATCTTGTCTCCGCCGAATCTTGCACGTCACTGTCAGCACCCCATGACCCAGTACTATTCCTTCATTCTGTTGTGCGCATACCAAACGGAGAAAGGAGCGGTGTGGAATGCAGCTGATTATCAAAGGCAAGAACATGCAGGTCAGCGAGTCGCTGAAGAAGTACGTGGACAAAAAGATCGGCACGCTAGACCGCTATCTCCCCACGATCGCCGAAGGCCGCGTCGAACTGTCACTACAGCAAGCCAAGAGCACCCAGGATCGTCAGGTCGTGCAGGTCACCCTGCGGAGCAACAACACTATTCTCCGCGCTGAGGAAAGCAGTGCCGACATATTTGCCGCCATTGACGCTGTGCGGGACAAGCTGCAGCGCCAGATCAAACGCTACAAGGAGAAGCGAATACGCATCCGCGAGCGTGCCCAGGCAGCTGCTGCCAAGTCGACTACGCTGGTCGCGGAGGCGACGCCACCCCATATCGTTCGCCTCAAACGCTTCACCGTAGCGCCTATGAATCAAGATGAAGCTATCGAACAGATGGAACTGCTGGGCCACGATTTCTTCATCTTTTTCAACCCCAGCACCGAGTCCATGAATGTCATCTACCGCCGCAAAGACGGCAACTATGGGTTGTTACAACCCGAATTGGCCTAGCACAAAGTGGGGGCCAGCTCATCTGGCCCCCACTTTCATGCCCGCATATCATGGAGGAGTGCCCGCGACATGCCCGCAAAGAAGACCGTTATCTTTGTTTGCACCGGCAATGTCTGTCGCTCGCCCACAGCCGCCGGTCTGTTTTATGACAAACTAATCCGCGAGAAGGCAGATGGGCGAGTGCGCGTCCGTTCGGCGGGCATCTGGGCGCTCGAGGCCCAACCGGCCAGCGCGTACGCCCGACAAGTAATGAACGAACACGACCTGGACATCAGCGCACACCGTGGCCGCAGCCTCACGCAGGCCGATGTGGACGAAGCTGATTTGATCCTAGTGATGACCAAAGGCCACGCTGCTGTCATCGCGCGGGACTTGGAACGGAGCGCAGGCAAGGTCTACCTGCTCAGCGAAATGGCCGGCAAAGCCTACGACATCGAAGACCCCTACGGTGGCTCGCTCGTCGAGTATCGTCGCATGGCGGCCGAATTGGCAGACCTGATAGAGCGCGGCTATGCAAAGGCTATGAAATTGCTGGGCAACTAGAGCTTGCCTCAAACCTAAAAGGGCATTGCATCCTGAATGCAATCCCCTTTTGCTGTGCCCTGTCGTAGCTCGCTGCTACTCCCACCAACCCCGCAAGAACTTTTCCCACTCGCCGTTCTGGTTCAGGTATGGCTGGAACAAATACTTGCCGGTAGCCCTAGGCTCGAAAGGCTGGCGCAGCAATCGCATGTGAGCCCCCTCCAACGTCTTGCCGCCCTTGCGCCGATTGCACATTGGGCAGGCACTGACCAGGTTCTCCCAGGTGTGCTCGCCGCCACGATGGCGCGGCACGACGTGATCCATGGTCAGGCTGCGTGTTCGCCTGCCGCAGTACTGGCAGGTGTAGTTGTCACGGCGAAAGACTTCCTTACGGCACAGGCGCACGCGAGGCAACGGCCGCCTGATCATATAGTCCAAACGGATGACTGAAGGGATAGGCCAGGCACGGCTCACGGAATGGATGAAACCGCGTCCGTTCTCCAAGATCTCCGCCTTGCAGCCTACAATCATGACCATCGCACGGCGCAGATTGCAGGCGTTCAGCGGTTCATAGTTTTGATTAAGCACCAACACTGCAACGTTGTGCATAGCCCTCGTTGCTGCCGTAAGTTGCACGGAGTATAGCACAAAGTCCGTAGCGTGTCAACCGCAGGCTCGAGGAGTTGGAAAACTGCCTACATTGTCATTCTGGGCTCCACCATGGCGCATTCGCACCACTCGTTATGCGAGAAACGCTGATCTGTCATTGTCTTTGTTCCTGGGCCACCTTTGTCCCTGGGGCCACCTTTGTCCCTGGGGCCACCTTTGTCCCTGGGGCCAAAGACCCAGGGGAAGACCCAGGACGAGCGCAGCGACGAACCGGAGTCCCCGGAGCGATGCGGAGCGGGGCGCCGCCTCAGTCCTGTCGTCCCCGTTTACGGCACCTCCGGTCTTTACGCCAGCGGCTCTGGAAGGAGCGCCTCATACAAATCACCGGCAACGATGCCCTGACCGGATTCACTGCGCGCAAAATCCTGTGGGTGAAGAACAACGAGGCTGAAGTGTTCGCCCGCGTTAGGCAGATCTTGTTGCCCAAAGACTACGTGCGGTGGAAGCTGACGGGTGAGTACGCCACTGACAAGGCCGGAGGCGCAGGCACGCTGCTCTTTGACGTCCGCAAACGGGACTGGTCGGGCGCGGTTGTGGAAGCGCTGGGGATCGGGCCTGCCTGGCTGCCGCCCACCTTCGAGGGCACCGCCATAACCGGGCGCGTGACGCCCGAAGCCGCAGAGTTCACTGGTCTGCAAACGGGCACGCCGGTCGTGGGTGGTGGTGGAGACCAGGCCGCTGCCGCAGTGGGCACGGGAGCCGTCGTCGAGGGAATTGTGTCGCTAAGCCTTGGGACGTCGGGCGTCGTTTTTGCCTCCGCAGATCGCCCCATCATCGAACCGCAGGGACGCCTGCACGCCTTCTGTCACGCCGTGCGCGGGACATGGCACCTCATGGGCGTCATGCTCTCGGCCGCGGGCAGCCTGCGATGGTATCGGGACACCCTGGCCTCTGACACTGACTTTGACTCTTTGGTCCGGTCAGCCTCCGACATACCACCCGGAAGCGACGGGCTCTTGTTCTTGCCCTACCTTACCGGCGAGCGCACACCGCACCCCGATCCGCTGGCGCGGGGGGCCTTCGTCGGGCTGACCGTAAGGCACTCCCAACCGCACCTGACCCGCTCCGTTCTGGAGGGAGTGGCATTTGGCCTCCGCGACAGCTTTGAACTGATGAAGCAGGCTGGACTGGCGCAGATTACTCAGGTACGCATCACTGGCGGTGGGGCAAAGAGCGCCCTCTGGCGACAGATACTGGCCGACGTGCTCAACACCGAGTTGATCACGGTGAACACTGTGGAGGGTGCGGCCTATGGTGCAGCAGTTCTCGCCGCAACCGGCGCGGGGGCCTTCACAGATGTCCCGTCGCCCTGCGCAGCTATCATCCAAGCCACCGGCAGCACCATGCCCGGCCCAGCGAGTGCCGCGTATGAGGCCATTTATCCACTGTACCGCGATCTGTACCCCGCCCTGCGTCCTGTCGTTATTGGCTGAGTAGTTCGAACAATCGGGTCTTGCCAATGCTCAAGATGTGCTGAACCTCTGCTCGTGGGAGCAGACCGTGACAGTATGCCTGCAGGACAACCTTGATCTGCTCGTCGGCGAACCGTTTGTGAAGCTGACGCATGTTTGACCTCCCATGATTGGTATGGGAGGAATTTAGCACAAGCAGTTCGCTTTTGAATTGCAGACAACAGGCACAAGTCGTTTCTTGACAATTGGTGGTCTTGCGCTATAATAGATCCAGATGGGCACACCGATCTCGTATCGAAAGGAGCGCCAGAGGAGCCTTGGACGCTAGCAGCCTCTTTGACGAGAAGCTTGTCGCCATCGGTTTGAGCGAACCAAGTGTGGAGGACACGATAAGGGAGCTGGCGAACCTACTGTGCAGTCATGGCTACACAACGGAAGCCTACGCCCATGCTGTCCTCGAACGGGAAAAGGAATTCCCGACAGGTCTTCCCACAGAACCGTTCGGTGTTGCTCTGCCCCACGCAGATTCTGAACACGTGAGCAGAACTGGTATTGCCGTGGGCATTCTGTCCAGCCCCCTCGAATTCCATGTCATGGGCAGCTCTGATGAGACGGTGCAAGTGAGATTAGTCTTCCTGATGGCGATTCGGGAGGCAGACTTGCTGGTAAAAGCGCTGCAGGGATTCGCCCTGGCTTTCCAGAAGCCAGAGGTTCTGGAACGGCTGACCACTGCATCAAGCCCGTCCAAGGTGATTGAGACGCTCGAATCGGAACTGGACATAGCAGAAACGTGATTCTTACGTGGTGCCCGTAGGCGCACCAACATGAGCTGTTGGGTGTTCTTATCAGCAAGTAGTGCGGTGGTTTTTCCTCCGCAGCAAGGTGAGGGTTGACCACTGATCCGTCGGCATAAAGGCTCGCATTAGGTCAGAAGGGAAGGCTGCGATGACGAAGAAAACAGGTCAGGTGGAGAAGGCCTTCGTGCGTTTCCTGTCGGACGAAGGCGTGCGCAAGATCCACGAACAAACGCTGGCCGTCTTGCAAGACATCGGAGTCACGGTCATGCATGAGAGCGGACGTGCCATGCTTGCGGAAGCGGGCGCCAAGGTCGATCCACAGACGCATGTCGTGAAGATTTCCCCTGAGCTTGTGGAGCATTCTCTCAAGAGTGCCCCCAAGAGGATTGTCTTAGGTGCACGCGAGCCTGACAAAGACCTTTTCCTTGAGTTAGGTGGCAAGATGTACGCACGCAACGGTGGCGGCCCCGGCCACATACTCGATATGGAGACTGGCCAAGTCCGCGAGATCACCGTTGCTGATGTCGGGAATTATGCCCGCCTCGTGGATGCATTGGACCACATTGAATATGCCGCCCCTGTCTACGCACAGGACATGCCGCCAGCCACGCGCGACATCCGTGTCCTGGCAACAATGTTCGCCAACACCGTCAAGCACATCAACATGCGAATCCTGGACGTTCACAGCCTTCCATATGTGATCAGGATGGCAGAGATCGTTGCAGGCGGCAAGGAATCGTTGCGACAGCGGCCCCTGATCACAATGCTCGAATCCCCCATTGCCCCTATGAAGATACCCGATGTCTTGGTGGAGACACTAGTGACGTGCGGCGAGTACGGGATTCCGGTGGAGATTTGCAGCATGCCCATCGCTGGGGCAACCGGGCCGATCACCTTGGCAGGGTCCCTTCTCGTGTCCAACGTGGAGATGCTCGCCGCCGTGGTCATTTCGCAGTTAGCTCATCCCGGGGCGCCTCTGGAATTCGCTCCCAGGATCATGGTCATGGATATGGCTACCGGCAAGGGCTTGACAGGCTCAATAGAGTGCGCCTTGCTTGCAGCTGCAGGCGTACAGTTGGCAAGGGAATGCTATCAGATTCCAGCTAACATGCACGGACCTTACTCGGATTCTGTGGTCGTGGACAGCCAGTCAGCAATCGAGCGCACTTATTTCACGTTCCTGCCGGCTTTCGCAGGTGCAAATGTCTTGGCTGGTGCCGGCCATGTGGAGCAAGGATTGGTCATCAGCTTTACTCAGTTACTGATTGATGACGAGATTCATGGCATCGTCAACAGAGCTCTGGAAGGGTTCGAAGTAAACGATGAGACACTCGCGGTGGATGCCATTGCTAGAAGTGTGGCCGAGGGCAACTTTTTGATGGATGAACATACACTGAGCCACCTCAGGACAGAACGATATATGCCTCATCTGCTTACAAGACAATCGAGGGCCATCTGGGCCACAGAGGGTTCAAAAGACATGGCGACGCGAGCCAGAGAGCGGACACAAGAGCTTCTAAAGACCCACCGGCCGACGCCTCTGGACGACGATGTGGCCAAGATGCTCGACCAAGTCATTGCTGAGGCCGCGAGAGAACTCGAGCACGACTGAGACCCCACGCGCTCCGACTACCTAGCGCTCTACTCAGGCAATTTCACAGGGAGAGAACAATATGACTTTGCTGGAAGATTTGAGAAAGGCACTTTACAAAGGGGATGCCAAGACAGTCACTGCCCTCTCGCAGGAAGCCTTGGACGAAGGTATGTCCCCTGGGAGCTTGCTCTCAGATGGGTTAATCAAAGGGATGGACATGGTAGGCGTAGACTTCAGGGATGGTACCCTCTTTGTGCCTGAAGTGCTCATCGCCGGCAGGGCCATGAAGGCAGCCATGGGCATTCTGCGGCCACTTTTCGTTGAAGGTGGTATAGAGCCCATCGGGCGCGTGGTCCTAGGCACTGCAAAAGGTGATTTGCATGACATCGGGAAGAACCTGGTGGGAATGATGCTGGAAGGAGCAGGCTTCGAGGTCCACGATTTGGGAGTTGATGTAGCACCCGAGAAGTTCATCGAAGTTGCCAGAGAAGAGAAGCCCGATATAGTGGGAATGTCCGCGCTGCTCACCACTACAATGGTGATGATGAAGACCACCATTGAGGCTTTCAAAAAGGCGGGCCTGCGTGATCAGGTCAAGATCATCGTAGGTGGAGCACCGCTGACGGAAAGCTATGCCAAAGAAATCGGAGCCGATGGCTTCGGTGCAGATGCTTCCATGGCAGTGATTAAAGCTAAAGAACTGCTAAAAGCATGAGCTTCGGCTTACGAACTCTTGCTTCTTACAGCACCAGATAAAGACAGAGATGCTATTCTATGAGCTTTGATCTAAAGAAAACACTGAATCCAAGGGTGTTGACAGCTCCCAAGTACGATCTGAAACACGTGTCTGTTTGTTGGGAGCATGAGGGTGAACTCATGCGGGTATTATCCAACGAGTCAGCTTACCCTCCACTGGAGAGCGTACAAGCAGCTATTTGCGATATCGCTTCCAAAGGCAATTGGTATCCCGAGGATCCTTCCCAGTGTATGCCGCTACGAGAAAAGCTAGCGGCCTATACATCGCTACAGCCAGAGAACATCACCCTGGGGAATGGCTCCATGGAATTGCTGGACGTCCTTTTCCAGATGTTTATCGCAGAGCCTGGCGCAGATGAGGTCATCATGCCAGCGCCGGACTACACGGCGTATTCAATCCGTGCTCAACTATTCGGTGCTGTGGCACGCTTTGTAAGCGGAGGCGAGGATACAGATAAAATTGTGGGCGATATCCTCAAAGCTATCACACCGCGAACCAAGCTCGTCCTACTTTCGCGGCCGAATAACCCCACAGGCAAAGTGATACCGCGCAAAGATGTTCTTCGCATCTTGCAGTCTAGGGTGCTCACCGTGGTGGATGAAGCCTATGTGGAACTGGCGGATGAGGGGACTACGGTAGCCCCGTGGATCAACGAGTGGGACAATCTGATAGTGATGCGAACTTTTAGCAAGGCGTTCGGTCTTGCTGGACTGCGCCTGGGCTACTTGTTGGCAAGCCCGGAAGTCATCCACTACGCCAACCGCGTCCGTCATGCCTTCAATGTTAATCTGGTGGCCATAGTTGCCGCCATTGCATCTCTCGACGACCTGGACAGCATAACGGCGAGGATAGACGAACAACGCCAGACCCGAGACTGGCTCACTGATCAAGTCAACCGCATCCCTGGACTACGTGCCATTCCCTCGCAGGGCAACTTCATCCTGGTTGACACAGCCGATTCCGGAAGGAAGGCGACGAAGTTCGTGGATGGGCTATTCGAACGCGGAATCTATGTGCGGGATTTCTCCAGGAAGCCGGGCTTGGACATAGACAGATACTTCCGTATCACGGTCGGGCTACGGGGGGACATGGCGCGATTGCTGCGAGAACTCGATGATATGCTCCAAACAGGTACGTGAAAGCAGAAATGCTCTCGGAAGGAGAGAAGTAGTGGTGAAAAAGATCAGACTAGTGGTGATTTGCGCAACAGGTCTTGCAACGGCCACCATGGCAGCCACAAAGCTTGAGACCGAATTCAAACGTCGTGGCGTCCCTGTGAAAATATCGAAAGGGCGGGTATCGGACATGCGAGGTCTTGTCAGCCAAACCAAGCCTGACTTAGTTGTAGCCACGGCCAGGATAAACAAGGACATGGGCATTCCCGTGTTCGATGGAGTCCCGCTCCTGTCAGGCAGGGGTGTGGACAAGCTCTTTGATGACATCTTTGAATATGTGGATAAGCTAGCGGCTGAGTCCTAGTCAGTTGAAGCGGCCATTTCAACCGCATACAGTGGCTGGTCTCTTGGGGAAAACATGGGTAGCGTCAGACAGCGCGTCTGGCTCTGAGAGGACTTTCAGCCAGAAAGGAGGGACTATGTAGCTAATTCCGCGCAATGTTTGGAATCGGAACTGTTTGTTAGTCACAAAAAGAGGGAGGAACTGACATGGAGTTCGTAAAGGCGATCTTTGGGAGCATATTGGATCTTGGCCCTTTGGTGATGATGCCCATCACACTGTTCCTGCTTGGACTGGTCTTTGGCATGGGTTTCCGAAAAGCGCTACGCTCTGGCTTGACGGTTGGTGTCGGATTTGCCGGTGTGTACCTGGTCCTTGACTTCTTCATCGGCACGATTACCGACCCTGCAACGGTGCTTGCCGAGCGCTTCGGTGGCGCGTTGACGTTCGTCGACATTGGCTGGGCCAGCTTTGCAGCCATTGGCTGGGCATCTGCGATTGGGGCCATCTTCATCCCGATCGGTGTCGTGTCGAACCTGATCCTGCTGCTTCTGAATGTCACAAAGACGCTGAGCGTTAACATTTGGGACTACTGGGAGTCCATCATCGCCGGTGTGATCGTGCAGACCCTAACCGGCAACTTTGTCCTTGGACTGGCGGTAGCCACCATCGTACACTGTGTAAACCTTAAAATTGGTGATTGGACGCAGCCCTTGATGCATGACTACTTCGGGTTCGAGGGTATCTCGTCTTACGCCGCGGGTTACGCCGAGTGGGGGCTGCTCGGGGTGCCCATCAGCAAGCTTCTGGCAAAGATCCCCGGCCTGTCCCGACCGAAATTCACAAGCGAGTTTCTGCAGGACAAGTTTGGGGTCTTTGGTGAGCCCATCTTCATCGGTTCGGCGATCGGGTTGCTCATAGGACTTCTGGCGGGTCAGGGCCTTGGTGCAGCATTCCTGCTGGCCATCAACATTGCGGCTGTGCTCTACATCCAGCCCAAGATGATTGGCATCTTGATGGAAGCTCTGGTGCCCATCTCCGATGCGGCCAAAGAGTTCCTGGAAAAGCGCGCGCCTGGCCGCGAAGTGTACATCGGGCTAGATCCTGCTATCGGCACCGGGGACGACACGGGCTTGGCAGTTGCCGTCGTGCTGATCCCCATCAGCATCTTTCTAGCTCTGTTCCTGCCTGGCGTCAAAGTGATGCCGCTTGCCGACCTGACCTTCCTGGTCTTCTTTACCATGTGGGCAGCAGCTATCAACAAGGGTGACGTGGTACGTTCATTGATCACTGCCGTTGTCTTCCTGATCTTCGCCCTCTATGCTGGCAGCTTCACTGCCCCTGTGATGGACCAGATCGCGCGGGCATCGGGCCTGGTTGCGGAGGGCGCCGCAGTGACGCACTTCGCCAACGGCTTCTATCCGCACAGCCTGCTCGCCACGCTCCTGGGCAAGCTGCTGGGCGGAGGATTCTAGCCCTCACTTTCTGGTAAAGCGAGAAAGGAGCCCAGTCTGCAGAGCCCCTGATGTTATCAGGGGCTCTGTGCTGTACGTCGGACCCTCCCAGGGCACCGGCATCTGCCTGACATCGCGAGGCTGGACGAGACCCCTGGCTTCCGCCGGGGTTTGGCGCGGAGAGTGATGGGGACGCCGGGAGCGGTTTGGCATGCCTTCCTCTCCTTCCTCCATGAGTGTCCCCGTCTGCCCTGTCTTGTCGCCAGGACAAGGCGTCGGTGCAACCGGGGCAGCTCGCCGAGACGGGCGACCTGGACAGGGGCGCACCGTGGCGCTGATGTCACCTGTCTCTTGGCAGGTCTCAACCAGGTGCTCTCTTGCCTCTACTCGATTCACAGTGTACACTTTCCTCCAGGGAGAATCCATGCCCATTACGTACCGACCGTACAAGGTGAAAAAGATCCTCAACGCGAGTAAGCGTCCGGACTCTTGGTTCTGGACCTCCTATTCAGCCTATCCCTACATCGGCTGCCAACACGGATGCCTATACTGTTATTCTCGTGAACGAAAGTACTGCCAATATGCCGATCCTGATGACTTCTCACGGGTTATCAAGGTGAAGAGCAATGCAGCGGAGCGCTTGCGCGTAGAACTCTCCAGGACATCACTGGGCATGGTCATGACCGGCGACTACCAACCGGCCGAATTCAAGTTTCGTCTTTCGCGACAGATGCTGCAAGTATGCCTGGATTTGGCTTTTCTAGTCTATGTGCTTGAGAAATCGCACAACGTGCTGCAGGACATGGAATTACTACAAGCAATCAAGGCCAGGACGAGTGCTGTCGTAGCCTTCAGCATTATTGCCACGCCACAATCGTCTAACTATGATCTACTGAAGGTATTTGAGCCAGCAGTGCCACGACCACACAGACGCTTTCGGGCCATGGAGCAATTCGCCCAAGCAGGCATTGCCACTGGCACGGCGTTGATGCCCACCCTTCCAGGCCTTTTCGACGATGACGCGAACCTGGAAGCGGTCGTCAAGTGGACAGCTGATCATGGAGGCACATTCGTATTGGCCGCCGCGCTGACGCTGGCTGACCAGCAGAAGGATTACTTCTTTCGTCAGTTGCATGACATCTGCCCGCAGGTTGTGCCTCTCTATCAGCAGCTCTATCCAGCGCAGACCTACGCGCCAGCCGACCAAGACTACAACGCGCGCATTGGGCTGAAAGTGGCCGAACTGTGTGAGAAGTACGGCATTCGCGACCGCCAGCCCCGTTTCATCCCCGCTGGTGACAAGTGCGCAGTCAACAAACGCATCGCCGAGATGCTAGCTGACAAGACCTACCGCCTTGAACTGGCCCAAGCACCCCTATACAAGCAGTGGGCCTACCGCAAAGCCTGGTGGGCAATAGATGGTTTTCCCCAGGACATCCGCCTGGTGTATGAGAGAATGGGTCTCAGGGGGCTGGAGAGCATTAAGGGAGTTGGACCAAGAATTGGCGGGGAAGTGGAGGAACTGCTGACGCGACTCGACGGCGTCTAGCCCGTTTTCCCCATTGCAACTGACTCGAAAGCCTTCTACGTTGTGCCAGATTCAGTTTGCCTGTAATCCAGACCTGGTGTAATATTAGATTGTGAACCAACCTTTCCAGGAAACGAGTTATGGATCATTTCCACTTTAGAGGTCCCTTGCGAGCAGACAGCAAGCTCTTTGTCGGTCGCCAAGAGGAGCTGAGGCAGGTGCGCGAACTCTGCCTGGGCCCGCTCAGGTCTTATGTAATCCTGGCGGGGGCCAGACAAACAGGCAAAACCAGCTTCCTCTACCGGCTACGAAGGGAACTTGAGCCGCAGTCTCCATCCATCCTAATCAATCTACAGGTGATCCCTGGCGCTGCTCCTTCTCGCCTCTTCAGGTTCATGGCCACGGAAGTGGTCAAGCAGTTGAAGCTTCCCTCTTTGTTACCCACAGCAGACGACGTCAGCAATGGACCCAGGTTCGAACGGTTGCTGTGTGAGCTGCCAGAAAAGATAGGCAAGGTCACCATACTCGTGGACGAAATGGGTGCTCTACCGCAAAAGACCGTTGTACACCTGGCCAACGTGCTGCGCGCCGTATTCAGCGATCGTCTGCTCGCAGGATTCGAGGCGCTGGGGCGCTTTCTGTTCCTTCTGTCCGGCGGTAGCGAATTGCTGAACCTTACTACGACGGTGGTCTCACCGTTCAGCAATATCGCCACCAAGATCCGCCTGCCTGACCTGGCACCAGCGAAAGTCAAGAAGCTGATGGCCCTTGGCTTTGCTGGCACACCTATGAAGGTCGGCCTGCTCCACGACCTCGCCGAGGCCATCTACGAGCAAACGCATGGACACCCTTATCTGACCCAACGCATGGCTGCCTACGTTGCAGAATTCGCTGCGCTGGAAAAGAGCCCGCCAGACCTCTCTTGGGTCATACGAGCACGTGACGAGATCATCCGCAATGATGAGAATATCCGCCAGGTCTGCGATGCCTTACAGGATCCTGCCCTACTGGATGCCGCCTTCAAGACCTTGCAGAACCCTACACCATTCAGGCGCTTGAGCTCGCGGCAACAGAGGCTATACCTGCTGGGCATCATTCGCGACCAGGATGGCATGGCTGTGCCCCGAAACGCCCTGTACGCTCAAGTGATGCGTCAACTGGCCGAAGAAGCTGGTATTGCCCAGGCTGAGGCCCCGTCACAGAGCATTGCCCCCAAGCTGAAAGTGAAGCTTCTGACTCCCATTGTCCCCACCGCCTTCTGTCACAACCTGTCCGCGAAGGAATTTCCACTTGTCCAGTTCACTATAGATAACAGGGCACCGACAAGCAAGCCCGCACGACTCTACGTCAAGGCCAGCATAGAAGGGTTCAGCGACGAAGCTGTAGCCAGCGTTACCCTTCCCGAAGGCGAACGCGCGGAAGTAGTACTCCTGCCCACCCTCCAGCTCGGCCCCTGCATGACCCTCAACGAGATTCGCCCGGCTACTCTGCGTGTCACCGTGCGCCAGTTCGGCTCTGGCGATGAGCTGCTGCTGCTCGACCAGACGTACCCTATCAGGCTTCACGCCTACGATACCGCCTTGCTGGGCATCCGCGCGCCCGACGGAAACGTCGTTGACCTAACAGACCACCTCTGCGCCTTCGTCACGCCGCACATGCCAGAGATTGAGGGTCTCCTGCGCAAGGCAGTAGAGTACCACCCACATCACCGCATCGCGGGTTATCGAGGGGCAAGCAACGCGGTGGAAGCTCGCTCCATTGTGCGGGAGCAAGTGCGAGCCATCTACAGCGCATTGAAACACGATGCTGGCCTGGCGTACGTTGACTCGCCGCTCAACTTCGGCAAACAAGAAGGACAAGTCACGCAGCGCGTACGGTTGCCTGTGACCAGCCTGCACGAAAACCAAGGCCGGGCCAACTGCGTAGACGGTGCGGTGCTGTACGCCAGTTTGCTGGAGCTGGCCAACCTCGAGCCGGTCATCGCCATCGTGCCAGGGCATGTTTTCGTCGGCTGGCGCACCTGGCGCGGGACCGACCAATACGACTTTCTGGAAAGCACCATGACCCGTACAGATAACTTTGAGGCCGCACTAAAGGCAGGCAACCAACAATACGAGCAAGCTCGCGACAAAGGATACTTCGAACGCAGCCTGTTCGACCCGCGCGGGTTTGCGCGGCTAATAGACGTAGCCGCCTGCAGGGCACGGCACATTTACCCACTCATGTAGCTTGCAACCTGGCAGACTGCCCCTCAGGCGCTCAATGGGTTGCTTCCCTTGCACTTCGATGCTGGCCGGGTCGTTCGCGCCGTATGCTACGCGCCCCCTGCTCCGCGTAATTCTGGCCCAGTTTCATAAACAGAAGACAGTCGTCCTAGTGCGCAGTGTGACGGGCTAGAGTGTTACCTCTAGGATTGATGAGACTACACAGAATAAGGTGAGGAGGCCCCATGACCACCAGGCTTCAGCATCAACTGATTGAGACGTTTCACGGTGCCCCCATCGCGCGCTTCTTCGGTATGCGCCTGTCATACGACGA
>Ga0315543_1002474_pt1 | contig 17944 bp, 12 predicted proteins | sample SalMarSW160210MG_2_FD_203098 | JGI IMG/M metagenome (GOLD analysis project Ga0315543, IMG submission 203098) | Salt marsh sediment microbial communities from the Plum Island Ecosystem LTER, Massachusetts, United States - Salt Marsh Sediment SW1601-210 ...
ATAAGATTCTAGAACATGAAGAGCTAAGAGCCATCGTCACAGCGTTAAAAGCAAGTGCTGACGAACAATTTGATAGCTCTAAACTTCGCTACCACAGAATAATCATCATGACCGATGCCGATGTTGATGGCTCACATATTCGTACTTTGCTCCTCACCTTCTTTTACCGCCATATGACAGAGTTAATTAACCAGGGCTATCTCTACATTGCTCAACCACCCCTTTATCGCATCAAATCCGGCAAACAGGAGTTCTGGCTTTACTCTGACCAGGAAAAGGAAGAAAGGCTTAAAGGACTAAGAGAAGGCAAAATAGATATTCAGAGATATAAAGGGCTGGGGGAGATGACTCCCGTACAACTATGGGAGACAACCATGAACCCCGCTAACAGGACCCTGCTCAAAGTAGAGGTAGCGGATGCCATAGCCGCAGACCAGGCTTTTCATATGCTAATGGGCGACGAAGTTCTGCCCCGCAAAAGATTCATCCAGGCCCATGCTCAAAGTGTGAAGAACCTCGATATTTAGCCGTTGGGCTTCCCGGACCCGAGGGGGTGTGTGATATGGGGAGAATTCGCTAGGGAATCTCGATAATGGCAATAAATGATGGGTTGTACAGAATTCTCTCCGCATAGTCACTATTATAAGCCGTTGATGAGCGTCAGATGACTAATGCGACAGGCACACCATCAACAATCTCAGAACCAATACTTAGTTTGTGTCGCTCAATATGTGCTTCACAGAAGCCTGTGTATGTAAAGCACAGCCCAGAGTCGTATGCCCAGGTTAATGAGTGTTTTCCGGCCATCGACAGGAAAGTACAGGAATGTGGTGGAAAAGTCCACTATGGATGGCAACTTTGGGAATGGCCCGGTGTTTTGCTTGAAGCTGAATTTCACGCGGTTTGGCTCAGCCCAGAAAATGAGCTATTGGACATAACCCCCAAGCCTTTCAAGGTTGAGAGGATACTATTCTTGCCCGATCCCAGTATGAGAGACGAAGGGAAACAGGTTAACAATATTCGTGTCCCACTTTCCGACAATCCAATAACGCGAGATTTTATCGGCATATGTGACGCGATATTTCGGATTCGAAACAAGGGTGATAAAGCCCATCAGTTTGTAATCTCTCTTGAAGGGTCCGAAGCTCAATTGCATCAGTGGTTACAAGAGACGAAGTTATTGACGCTTCAGATGCTCGAATCTGGGCTAAACCGCAACAGTCCATGCCCATGTAATAGCGGGAAAAAATACAAAGCATGTCATGGTAGGAAACTGGAGAGGAAGCTTGCTAGAGTCTAGTAGTCCTGCTTCTAACAACTCACTGCACACCGACCACACGGGGCGGCGGCTGATCTCAGCCGGCAGACGTCGGATATACCTTTTGCTCTGTTATATATTTTTCTACACCACCTGAGGAATCTGGATATTTAGTGCACTTGGCCCCACAGACTCCTGCCAATTGGAGATTGTTTACAACCCTATCCCTTTGAACTACCTAAAACTATTATAGAAGTGGGAAGATATAATTAGCCAAAGATGCACAAGCTATCATGACGGGAACTTGCATTCCTTGGTGGCATGCTCCTCAAACTCAAGGTAGTAGGGGTGTTCCTTGAACACTTTGATGGCTACTTCGTTAACCGCACGCCTAGTGCGGGGGTCGGATATAGAGAAAACGTGCCCCTTCCACTTGTTCGCCTCGTAGGAAGTCACCCACTCAGGATAAGGGAAGAAGTCACGTAGCCTAAGCATTTCTCTAGTACCAATGTCTACCCAAGCACTGTCAGGATCTTTTGCAATGGAGGTAGGCGGTTTTGGGATGTCTACCCAAAGGTCGTGTATGCTAACACGTTTGTCCTTGGGCAATTCTGCCCAGATAATCTTACGTAGCTGCCGCAACTCCTCAGGGTAATCCTCAGAGGTTTTCCTGACCAGATTCATAAAGTTCCCTAGCGGCTGCTTCAAGTAGGGACGGGAGATGACCAGACAGCGTTTGAATAGGTCACGCTTCGTTAGTCTATCAACTGTAGGTTTCAGTCGTGGTTCCGCTGCTGCTAGCGCAAGAAACTGGAAATCTGTCAGCCCATAGAAGTCAGAGATATTTTCAAATTTGAGACGGTCGTCTGTTATCTTGTCAGGATCCTCCCAGATGATTTCAAAAATCGACTTAATCATACACTCAATAGCACGGACTTTATGGTGATGATATATAGCTGGATATAGCAACATCCTGTTGAAAGTAATCTGCTCTAGTATGCTTACGCCCCCACTCTTCATAACCAGATAGCGTTCAATCCAATCTGGGTGAGACGATGGAAACCTTCTCCTGTCAAGAAGGGCCGCGGAGACGAGCACGCGTTCTACATCCACATCTGCCCGGATACCGCAGAAATAGCAATCCCTGACTAGGTAGTCCAGCTTATCGGCATCGAAGGGTCCGCTTATGATCTCACCCATAAAAGCGAATTCATCAACAGGAGAGCGTATTATTAGCTGCGCAACTTCGTCCAAGTCAAGCTTTCTGAAATCAGGGTAGTAGTGGACTACCCTATCCAGAAAAGCATGAAATCTTTCGCTTTTGACAATAAGATAAGAAATTATCTCTGCCAGTCCTAGGTCACGCCTCTTGAACTGTGGGGCTCGTTTTACTGAAAGGTATAAATCGCCAAAGCGTGATTGCATTATGGACTCGGACAGATGGGAGAAAAAGGTATGCCCAACATCATGAAGTAACGCAGCCAGCCTAAGTTCAGCGATGCGCGTTTTCTCCCTACGTATAACCTTTTCCCCAAGTTGTTGGGCTATCTTGGCACACCCCAGGCTGTGGTCAAAGCGCGTATGGTTAGCGGTGGGATACACCAGATAGGCAAGTGCAGTCTGATGAATATAGCGGAGCCTTTGCAGGAGTGGGGAGTCCAAGACTAGATACTCATGTGGCTGTAGAACTTGATAACCGGTGACTGCCTCTCGGATTACTTTTGTTTCATTCTTGCCCGGCATCGGAGTTTTTGGGAAACCATCCGGCATGATAGAGGCAACCCATGCTTCCACTTCGTTCTTTAGCTGGACAAACGCCTTCTGACTCTCCACAGACAATTATCCTTGAACCGCTAGCCGAGCGTCCAGCAGCTTACTAATCTTTTGAATGTGTTTCTTGTACTTATCCAGTCTTTTCCCTTCCATCTCCTGAGCACGCTTTTTCTGTTCTTCGTTCATTACAATTAACTCGTAGTTAGGATTTGGAAGACTTATCAGTCCAGGCATGGATAGCGTGGTAATGAGTTGATAGAATTCATTGCTTTGAGGCGGAAGGGGTGGTCGCTCATCAAAGAAGATGACCCCCAATTGTGGCATCTTGTCCCGATACTCTTCGCACACTTCATAGAGCACGTTATGCCACTCATCCGAGTCAGCTTTGAAGTGTGAACTTTTGGTATTTGCTAGAGCAAGAGCAAATATGTCCTCGAAGGTAGTAAACTCTTCCTCTCCACTGCCCTGCATCTGCTCTAATTTTTCCACGAGCGTCCTCCTTAGTTTGATTTATGCTTAAGCTACTTCATAAGTAAAACCCTTTGCTTTAACCTCTTTTCATTCCTTAGTTTTAATTATAGCGTATCTATTGTCTTTTGTCAATACTTTCTCGGTCTTTTGTTACTCTGCACCTTTCCAGCTAGCTCATCTAACTCTGCTTCCGTAAGGAAGTACTGCCCTCCGGTTTTCTCAACCGTTGGAAGATGTTTCTGTATTAGTTTAACAACCCTTTGACGAGAGTAGTCGTCTTGTTTTGCTGTACGCCTAGCTAGTTCATGACGAATGTCAGCGAGCTCATAAACTAATACCATCATCAATCTAGACATAACCCTTAAACTTTAGATTATCTATTGTCATATGTCAATAGATATTCTCTACCAAATATAGGTGAATTTCCGTGTTAATTGGTATAAAAGCAATTACTGTCTATTGTCAAGAATTAAATGCCTTTATTATCACTACCCCCTAATGTAGAGCTTCTGCTTTGCGATATATTCCGCCACTTTGTCAGGCACCAGATAACGAATGGTCAGCCCCTGAGCTACACGCTGGCGAATTTCTGCGGAGCTAATCCCGATTACAGGCATATCAAGCTGAATAACCTTGTCCAGCAGCCCGGGTATCGATGTTTCTAAGTGCTTCAAATCTTTTGAGCCTAACCTCGGGGCAACCACCAGCCTGCATAATTGAACTAATTTTTTCGGTTCCTTCCACAAAGGCAACTCGGCCAAGGTATCACGCCCAAGGATGAAGAAAAGACTTGCTTCACTGTCTAGCTGCTTTCGTAGCATCGTCAGGGTATCCACGGTGTAAGAAGGACCGGGGTGCTCTACTTCGAGAGTACAAAGCTTAAAATGAGGGTTGTCAGCTATGGCACGGCGCACCATCTCTACCCTGTGGACTGCCAGGGTAATATTACGGTCCAGCTTACGCCAGGGCTGCCCAGCAGGCACGAAAAGAACTTCCCTAAATCCCAACTTTAGTCTTGCTTCCTCAGCGACAACAAGGTGACCTATATGGATAGGGTCAAATGTACCACCAAGAACGCCTATATTCACTTCTTTATTTTCTCGGTTTGGGACGGAATACCGTTATTTGTGCCTGCGAAATTATTTCCTCATCTCGGCTTGCCTGGGCCACCATTTCCCTGGCTTTCCTCACCAATTCTAACACAGCTTGGCCGTTAACTGCAGAGATATAAAAGACAGGCACCCCAAGCTTGGCAAAGCACTGCTTCACTTCAGGCAAACGAGCTTGAACCTCAGGCAAATCTATCTTATTTACCGCCACGATTTTTGGCTTGTGTGATAAGCCTTTGTATAAGGCCATCTCTTTCTCCAATGTGCTGAGGTCATTGATAACGGTCGGCGAACTGCCATCCAATAAATAAATCAGCAGCTTGGTTCTTTCCGCATGGCGCAAAAACTCATTTCCCAATCCTTTGCCAAGATGAGCACCTTCAACAAGGCCGGGAATCTCGGCAACAATAAAGTCTCTCCTATCGTCCGGCATAACTCCTAGAATTGGCTGGCGGGTGGTAAAGGGGTAATCGGCTATTTCAGGTTTGGCTCTCGATATCGCAGATAATAAAGTGGATTTCCCCGAGTTTGGATGACCAACAATACAGATATCGGTAATGAGTTTTAGCTCGAGGACAATATGCCGCTCTTCTCCTGATGCACCCTTGCTAGCTATCTCAGGAGCTTGATTTACCGCTGTAGCAAAACGGGCATTACCCAGCCCTCCCCGGCCCCCCTTAGCCACCAAAACTTTTTGCCCGAGGGTACTCAAGTCTACCAGAAGTATCTCCTCCCCCGAATCAGCTTTAGCGAAAACCAGTGTACCTACGGGCACTGAAATAGCTAAATCCTCCCCTCTCTTGCCACGCTTCCGCCAACCGCTTCCTCGACGGCCGTTTCCAGCTACAAATTCCTTCTTCCACCCCATCAAGCCCAAATCAACCATGTTGGGACTAGCCACAACAATCACGCTCCCTCCATCCCCTCCATCCCCGCCATCCGGACCACCAAAAGGCACATACTTCTCCCTCCGAAAGCTGACACAGCCATCCCCACCACATCCACCCCCAACCATAATTTCCTTCTTATATATCATAAGTTAATAACCTAACATAGGCTTAATTATATTAATAGATAGGTACTAATCATTATAAGCAATGTTGTTGAGAGGTGAATAAACAGTGAGGGAGATCAGAGCTCAGAGAGCAGTGCGGGCGGGATAAGCAACAATTTATCCACAAATTATTAGTAATTCTACACAGTTTGGTATGCCTCTTTATAACCTTTCTGTGAATTAATTTTCTCTTTGATTTCCGCAATTTGGTTAGAGAGGTTAGGATTGATGTTCAATTCGCTAGCTATTTTTTCGTAGCCATGAAGAATTGTGGCATGGTTTCTGCCACCTAATTCCTTGCCGATTTCGGTTAGAGAGCAGCTGTGTCCTTCGCGCATAAGATAGATGGCAACGTGTCGTGCCAATGTAGTTTTTCTATCTCTTTTCTTGTTAATTAGCTCTTCTGCTGAAAGGTTGAAATGGTCCGCTACCACCCCTAAGAGCAACTTTATGTCTTGTTTACGGGTCGTGCTTGTTAATAACTTGTTGATTGTTTCGGGAGTGAGCTTGGTTCCACTTAATTTAGCCTGGGCAGTTAGATATACCAAAGCACCTTCAAGCTGGCGGACATTCTCGCACACTTTCTCCGCTACAATGTGCAGCACCCCTTCCAAGTCTGAGGTCATCATTGTTTCTGCTTTAGCCCGTAAGATATTCAGGCGTGTTTCAAAGTCGGGTGGTTGTATGTCAACGACAAGAGCCCCTTCAAGACGTGATTTTAGCTTGCTGCTAAGTGGGCGCATGTCTTTGGGAGCAAAGTCAGCGGTGATGACAATTTGACGGTTATTGCTGTATAGCTCGTTGAAGGTGTGGAAGAAACATTGTAAGGTTTGTTTCTTGTCGATCAGGAAGTGAACATCGTCGAATAGAAGGATATGGATACTTCTGAATTTGCTGCGGAACTTGTCAACTTGGTTTTCTCGCACAGCTAATACAAATTCATTGGCGAATTGTTCCCCGGTAATATAGGCCGCTTGCAGCCCATTGTTTGTCGTTAACTGCCCGATAGCATGTAGTAAGTGAGTCTTACCTTGCCCGGTGCTGCTGTGAATGAAAAGAGGGTTATAACTGCTTCCTGGATTTTCAGCTACTTCTACAGCGGCAGCGTAAGCTAAACGGTTAGAATCGCTGACAACAAAGTTATCAAAGGTATACCTTGGATTGAATCTATACTGTGTAGCTTTGCTGCTTGTCCCGCCGTCGGTTTGCTTGGCTAAATGGCTAGCTGATAGTTGTTCGCGATTGTGGACCATGAATTGGACGTCGACATCCTTACCCATAATATCAACTAAGGTCTTCCTTACCAGAGGATAAAGGCGCTTGGATAGCCATTCAGCGACAAAAACATTAGGGACACTGACAACAAAGGTATTATCTTGGCAGCTTAGACCCTGGCTATTGCTAAGCCAGGTAGTATAATTTGCCTTGCTGACCTGAATTTGAAGCTTGCCTAGGGCTCTCTCCCAAATCTCTTTTGCTGGTTCCAATCTATCCCCATTCCCAACGATGCTCAACCACAAAGATAGCTGAAAGGAGTAGTAAGGTGCGGTTAAGAATTTAAGAGCTTACTAGTTATAGAATATCAAGTTTTCTCAAACCTTCGCTAGGCAATGTTTGACATAATTAAAAAAATTAATTAAAAATAGTTTAGCTATGAAAGTGCGCACCGTTTTTATGGGCACTCCGCAATTTGCTGTGACCATATTGGAATCTTTGCTCCAGAGTTCCTGCCAGGTGCTTGCTGTGTATACTCAGCCCGATAAGCCGGCTGGCAGGGGGCGCCCAGTTGTTTTTCCTCCAGTGAAAAAGCTGGCTCTGGAGCGACAAATACCAGTTATTCAACCCGAGACTTTTAAATCAAGCGAGGTGGTGGAGAAGCTGGCCAGCTTTCAGCCCGAGCTAATAATTGTGGCAGCCTTCGGTGCTATTCTTCCCCCAGAAGTGCTTTCCTTGCCCAAATTTGCCTGTCTTAACGTTCATCCTTCATTATTGCCACGGCACCGAGGTCCGTCTCCAGTCGCTAATACCATTCTCTGCGGAGATGAACTTACTGGTGTTACCATAATGGTAATGGACGCTGGAATGGATACCGGGCCGATTTTAGCTCAGGAGAAAGTGGGGATTTCCTTTATGAATACCACCGGCTCGCTTAGCTCCAAGCTGGCTGATGTGGGAGCCAAGCTTTTGCTGGAGACCTTGCCCAAATGGCTTGGGAGCGAACTCAGACCGCAAGCTCAAGATGAGTCTCAGGCTACTTATAGTAAGTTGATAACTAGTGAAGATGCCGAGATTGATTGGCACCTTTCAGCGGTTGAGCTCTGGCGGAGGGTAAGGGCGTACAATCCCTGGCCAAGCTGCTATACTTGGTATCGGGGAAAACGGCTAAAAATCCATAAAGCTATTCCTTGTGGCGACGTAGCAGAGGGGGAGATAGGGGAAGTAATCGCTTTGGCAGAGATACCTGGAGTTGGGGTGGTAACTGAACATGATATTTTAGGGCTTTGCCAAGTTCAGTTAGAAGGAAGACGCGAAATGTCGGTAGATGATTTTATCCGTGGGAAAAGAGATTTTATTGGTTGCGTTCTGGGGCGAAGTTAGCCTCTCTTGCCAGCATTATTCTGCAAACATTTCCAAGATGTAGGATGATAGCCGAAAGAGCATCGGATGCCCGAATTATGCCACACTTGCTAAAAGCAGCGTCATACATTTCGCCTCTGCCCACCACTTCCCGGCGCCATGCTTGAGTGATGCCTGATGGAGGCAAAGGCACAGGGGCTAAGAAGGGGCAGGTGGGCAATGTGCATCTGATGGGAAGAGATTACCGACCATGCTATTGCGAGCCAGATTTCCTCTCCCGTCAAGGGAGAGGAATAAGAGCCTCTCCTGAGTTTATCGAAGGATGAGGGGGGATCCTCATATACGATATAAGCAAGTCCTTTGACTTGGGGACTATTGACCAGTACGCCAGCTGCCACTGCAGATACATAATAGAGACCCTGGCAGATAAAGGCATCAGGACAATCTCCATCACGCCTTCTTTGCCCGGCGTATCTTAGCTTGAGTAGCATTGACTTCATCCTGAGTCATAAGGCCGTCCCGGACAGCCATATCCAACAGAACTCCTGTGCCAAAAGTGCCGAAATAGTGGTGGAGGATATTACACTTCGCATTAAGGCGGGATAAATTATGCCCAGAAGCTAGTCTGAAAACTTCTTTTCTACCTCAGCTGGTGGAATGCCGTTTTCATCCCAGCCGCGCTTCTGACGCATTCCGCTACAAAGATATGTTTCAACACAAACTTTCTTCACAATGTGCTCCGAATTTTGCGTATTGACAACCATATAAACGTGGAGTAAGCTGGATTATAGGCATATGAGGTAAACTGGCAAATAATCCAAGGTGTGTTAGTGGAGAGAGAATATGTGGAGGTTCAAGGATTTGAGACTATGGGAGGCGTGTTAGAGTGAAGGCGGGACATGCTGGAGGAGGTAGTCACGTCATGGCGAGAATCGTAACGCTTCTTTTGATAGCGCTTCTACTGTTGCCTGTCTTGCCTACCAACTACGCAAAGGCCAATTCAAGCACAGTAACCATCTTCTCCGAGGACTTCGAAGGAGTGTTTGAAGATGGCCATAACGGATGGTCCCTCGGCAATGATAGGTGCTATCAACACCAATGCTCCGAAGAGCGCTGGGGCAAAGTGACTTCCTCGTTTGGCGGAGAGGGCACCCACAGCGGTAATTGGAAAGCATATTGTGCGGCAGAGGGCTATGAGGGGACGTCCTCCGCTCCAACCTGCCCGCCCTCGACAAGGCCATACATGAAGATCAGCGTCGACCTGAGCGACTACTCTGAGGCCACCTTGTCGTTCTGGATGAAAATACCGTCGCTCGGCGAAGGAGATAACACAAACTTGAGACTAACGTACCCTGCCGATGAATTGATGGGCTTCGCCCCTTGCACCGACTGGTGGCAATTCCCGTATGACCTGACCCCGTGGTGTGGCAGCGAAAACTATGTAGGCATCAAATGGTATTTTTACGCCAGTTGGGGAGGGGGAGAGGGTTGGTACATTGACGATATTCTCATTACCGGCAAGCGTAAGCAAGCTATTGGTTCAGCCGAGATAACATCAGTGACAATAAACGAGCCATCGTACCCGCCGGGCTACCCTTTCCAGCTCACCACCTGGTTCGAGAATACAGGTGATGTGCTCACGCATTTGAGAGTCGTCGCTGAAATAGAGAACCCATCGGGTGATACTGTCTACGACTCGCATGCTCAAGGCGACGATGTGGATCGCTGGTTGGATACAGCAGATTCGAATTTCGCTGAGTTCAACTGGGAAATCCCTCAGGACGCCAAGGTGGGCACCTACCGAACCTTTGTGTCACTCAGGGACTGGGACAACTGGAACATCCTGTACGACGAAGAGCCTGGGCCAACATTTCAGGTTTACCGCGATCAACCGGTGGTTGAGACGAATGACGCTTCAGGCATCAGCGAGACATCCGCAACCCTGAATGGAAATCTGATCTCAACGGGTGATCTCGACTGCAAGGTCTGGTTTGAGTATGGGACGTCAGCGGACTACGGGAGCTCAACGTGGAAGGTAACCAAGCGAGTAGCAAGCTCATTCAGCAACGCAATAACTGATCTCAACCCGTGTACCACTTATCACTTCAGGGCGTGCGCATCCAATGGTGGAGAGCCCATTCACGGAGAAGACAAGACATTCACAACGGAGGGGGGAACTGTCACATACCCTGATCTGATTATTACTAGCATCAGCTGGTCACCTATTCCGGTCCAAGAAGGTAGCGGAGTCACTTTCTATTATACTGAGTACAATCAGGGGGATGAGGACTCGGGCGACTTCGGGACTGCTCTCTACATCGATGGGGACAGAATCGATATCTCAGCTAGACACTCTCTGGGTGCTGGGCAGTCAAGGGCAAAACAATTTACCTACGTATGGGAAGCCACTCCAGGCTGCCATGGCATCATCGTGCAGGCAGACTGGGGCAATACGGTGGATGAGGGCGGTAGGGAAGACAATAACAGCTTAACCAAGACACTTTGTGTAGATCCAAGCGAAGTTGACGGTGAGATAATCGACATAAGATTCGCATCAAGCTACACCCAGGGAGATACTGTCGAAGTCTACGTCAATGTTAGGAACCCAACCTCCACCAAGTGGCACTACCTGGTGGCGGTGGAGATCCACGATCCCCATGGCAACAAGGTCTACGACAGCCATCCTAGGGGCGAGGATAAAGACGGCTATGTCTCCGGGGGATCAAGCCCCACGTTTGGCCCTTATAGGTACGATCTTCCCAAGGATGCTCCTACCGGAACCTATCATGTTCTTGCCGGACTGAGGCAATATCCCTGGGAGCCGGAGCTTGCCTATAGAGGCGAGAGCTGGTGCCCACCAGAGGAGACCTTCACCGTTGACAAAAAAGGAGACATCACGTCGCCGACTAATCCGGGCACACCCTACATGTACCCTAGTAGTGACAGCGGCAAGTCCAGCAACGACCGCATCACCAACGATGCCACGCCAACCTTCGGCTGGTCTGCTTCTTCCGATCCTGAGAGCGGCATCGCAGGCTATGCGGTTTCCTACACCGACTCTACCCCCGACGACGATGACTACTGGACTACCACCAACAGCTGGACACCCGGCTCGGACATCCCTGAGGGGAGCCACAACCTCTACGCCTGCGCAAAGAACAACGCTGGCCTCTGGAGCGGGGTGTCTCAAGTAAGTTTCACCATCGACCGCACACCACCTGCTCCTCCTACTTTCGTCAGCCCAGGCGAGTGGGAAGACATAGAGGACACGACACCCACTCTGGACTGGAACAACATATCAGGAGCCTGGAAATACCAGGCATGGGTAAGAGAGCACGATTTGCCATGGCTGGACAGCTGCGCCTCGCCCGAGTTGACCTCATCACAATGGACAGTATCCCGGTCATTGGGGTACAAGGCGTGGGGTTGGCAGGTCAGGGTCTGGGACATTGCCGGCAATCTGGGTCCCTATGGCAGAAACGGCGTGACCGATAGCTGGGGACACTTCACCGTTGACAAAAAAGGAGACATTACGGCACCTACTACGCCGGGCACACCCTACATGTACCCTAGTAGTGACAGCGGCAAGTCCAGCAACGACCGCATCACCAACGATGCCACGCCAACCTTCGGCTGGTCTGCTTCTTCCGATCCTGAGAGCGGCATCACAGGCTATGCGGTTTCCTACATCGACTCTACCCCCGACGACGATGACTACTGGACCACCAGCAACAGCTGGACACCCGGCTCGGACATCCCTGAGGGGAGCCACAACCTCTACGCCTGCGCAAAGAACAACGCTGGCCTCTGGAGCGGGGTGTCTCAAGTAAGTTTCACCATCGACCGCACACCACCTGCTCCTCCTACTTTCGTCAGCCCAGGCGAGTGGGAAGACATAGAGGACACGACACCCACTCTGGACTGGAACAACATATCAGGAGCCTGGAAATACCAGGCATGGGTAAGAGAGCACGATTTGCCATGGCTGGACAGCTGCGCCTCGCCCGAGTTGACCTCATCACAATGGACAGTATCCCGGTCATTGGGGTACAAGGCGTGGGGTTGGCAGGTCAGGGTCTGGGACATTGCCGGCAATCTGGGTCCCTATGGCAGAAACGGCGTGGTCGACGGCTGGGGACACTTCACCATTGAGTCCGGCACAGCAAATCCACCGCAGGCTCCGATTAACCTCAGTGCCAATGCAGTGTCCGCCTTTCAGATCGACCTGAACTGGGATGACATGTCTGACAATGAAGATGGCTTCCGGATAGATCGGAAGAAAGGGACTAGTGGAACGTGGTCCCACATCGCTACCCGTGAGGTCAATACAAAGTCCTATAGTGATACCGGGCTTGAATGCAATAGCTGGTACTACTACCGAGTACAGGCCTACAACAGCGAAGGGGAATCGGCCTACTCCAATGAGGCCGGCTCCATGACCCATGACTGTGTTGTAACCCCTGAGCCAGATCTTCCTGACCTGCGTATTGTTAGCTTGAGATGGTCACCCGAAAGTGTAAACGAGGGTGACCAGGTGACTTTCAGTTGTACCGTCGAGAATGTCGGCGCCGCCGATGCCACTGATTTCGGTTGTAGACTGCTGCTTGACGGAAAGGGATTTGACCTGTCGGCCCGAACCTCTCTTGCTCCTGGTGAGTCACGCGTCGTGGAGTTCACACACGTATGGGCGGCAACTCTAGGAAGCCATCCCGTGGCCGTCGTGGCAGACTGGGCAAACAATGTTGAGGAGAGCGACGAGAAAAACAATGAGATGACGAGAACTCTAGGAATCTACAGACTGAAGATAGCGTCCATTCAAATTCAGAACGAGAGCAACATTGACGATGCTATGATCGCTGGAAACTATCACAACTCAATTGAGGTGGAGTTGAGCGACAGTCTGGGACGTCCAGTGACTGGAGCTACTGTGGTAGCTGATTGGGGTTTCGGCTACTGGCAAACCTTGAACGAACGGAGCAACGGACTGTACAGCTGGGATAGGTCTTATTGGGGAGGCGGCCTTACCGTGTATTCGCTGGAAATACGCGCTGAAAAGAGCGGATATGAACCTGCTGCTCAAAGTCTGGATGTGCCCTGTATTGCTCCATGGTGGACATCTATTGAGCCGGTGAAAGGATGGGAGATACGGCTGAGAGCAACATACCCGTACCCACATGTGCTGAAGATCGGTGACTCGTATTATTTTGCCTACGAAGCTCTGGACATTGAGCCAAGTCCAAACCAGGTTACCTTTCTTATACTGGATGAGAACGGCCAACTAGCAGACCAAACCATATATGAGCTTGCTGCCAAAGCTGCCATTGCTTCAAAGCTCGCGCTGGGTAAAGACGAGCTTATATCGTCGCTTAGGGAAGCTGCAGATAATCTGGACCAGCTGGCAATAGGAGTGTGGGTGGGAATCATCGCCGAATGGTTACGGGACCTCTCTGCCAAAGTAGCAGGCATATTACTATCCGGCGGAATGGGGTCGGCAACTATAGTAACCGAGGTAACTGAAGAGATGGCTGAAGAGATGGCTGAAGAGATGGTCGAGGAGATGGCCGAAGAAACTGCCCAAGAGATACTTGAGGCGTTGGCTGAGGAGATGATAGGAATAGCTGCGGAAGCCCTTGTGGGCGGATTGAAAGAATCTGTCGCCGATGGATTCAGCAAATCGGCGGAGGATGCAAGAAATGCCGCAAAGGCACTGGAAGACTATAGCGGCGTTATGGATTACGCGACAGCCAAATCCTTCTACGATAGCTACAGGTCGTGTACGACAAAAAGCTATCTGTGTTTTCGGCTTACAGAACTCCTAATAGAAGAAGCTGCCCTGGAAAGCCAGCTTGCCGCTGTAATAGTAAACTTCGGCTCAGGATTCACAGGGCTTCCTATTGATATGGCCTATGATGGTCTCCAACAGCTGCTTTTTGGTGTAGAAGATGTGAAGCAGGCATTTGTGATGACAGCCGAGTATAATAGTCAAACCTTTGGCCTTTGGGACTCTTCATATACAACTCTCGCCAATGATATTCGAAGTGACTTCAATTTGTACGAAGGTGTACAAATCACAGACGTCAGCAGTCTTGTTCCCCTAGCTCAAGCAATGGATAGCAGCCAGATAGCGGCACAGGTATCGGTTCAGAGTGAGGCAGAGGGACGCGAATCGGAAGCGCAGATCGTCGATATGACTTATGATCCGAACGTCTCGGTTGAGACAAATGTGGATACAGATAGGGTTACGTTGACCGTCACTTCTGAGGCGCCTGTGGGAAAGACGATAGTGGTGAACATCGACGCAAGCATCCTAGGAATCTCCGAGATTGGCGACATAGTCGTTCTCTATGATGAGCACAGACTGAATATGGCGGCAGACTATGAAGATGTCCTGAATACCAGTGATAATGAGGCGGAGTATCTGGTTATCGCAGGTGGTCATGGCGTCCAAGTGCTGATCTCGATACCCCATTTCTCGACCCATACCATCGTAATCACGCGTGCCACGCAGGAATCGTCCATGCTATTGGCTATAGGTATCGGACTAGGTGTCATTGGCATTCTCACGTTATTGTTCCTGATATTTCATCGTCGCCGCGGGGCAAGAAGGAGCAAGGCATCGTAACTGTGTTGCACCAATAGTCTACCATTCAACAAACAGGCCCATTTTGTTGCCTCAGGCAGGTCGCGAGACAAATGAATACGTTGCAGCACCACAGAAGCTAATCGGCAAACTTCTCTTCTAGTCCAGCTGGTGGAATGCCGTTTTCATCCCAGCCGCGCTTCTGATAGTACAGTGAAAGGAGCTTCTGGAAATCTTCCCGTCCGATCACCTTGCCGGCGTTTGGACCCGTAAGAGGAGGATTAGCCCAAACCTTGTAGGGAAGCGTGTCATCTTTGCGGCTCATACCGAGGCGGGCATTTATCAGTCTTGTCAGGTCGTATATGTCATTCGAGAGTCCTAGAAGCTCCTCAAGGGACGCTTCGTTTCCAGTCACATATTTGTAGAAGTTCGCATAGTGCCGCTCGCTCAGCCCAAGTTCAATCCAAGGCAACCGGCAAACACCAAGCATGTCAAACAACGGGCGCACTTTCTGGTGATATATCACGGTGTCAACCTTCTCGTCGTTAGTCCAGTTCTGACCTTCTTCCATTTCCTTGGCGATGGTCCAAGCCCGTGTGTGATGTGCGCCTATGTCTGAGGTAGCATAGGCCAGACCCATGGAAATGCTGGCGCGGCTGTCATAGGCCGACTGCTCAAGGCCCTTGACCTGGAGGATGATTTTGTCCATTTCGGGCCAGTTCTCGATAATACGGTGAGAGCCATCAGCAAGGATGTCACCGATGCCCTGGCGGTGAGCGATTTTCTGTATCAGTCCCAGGATGGCATCCTCATCTCCCCAGGCGATCTCCCTGCCATCGAGGTCGCTGAGCGACAAAATCCCCTTTTCGTACCCCTCTATTGTAGCTCCCACGATGCTACCTGTGGAAATTGTATCTATACCCAGTTCATCGCACAGTCGGGTTGCATAAAGTATCGCAGCGAAGTTGTCAATCCCCAAGTTTGGTCCCAGCATAGCACAGGTTTCATATTCTGGTCCCTCAACCACCGTGCCCGTATATTTCCCGCTCTTAACGAGGCAAATATTGCCGCAACACATGGGACAGGAAAAGCATGCACTATCACCTATCTTATAGCGATTTACCATTGTTGTGCCGTTGATCTGGTCGTGCCTGGCAAAAACGCTATCCTTGAAATTGTATGTAGGCAGAATACCCTTCTCGTTGGCGTAATCGATGACATTCATCAGGCCTTCTTGCTGCCACAGTTTGAAATACTTGTGTTCCTCCATATATTTGAAAGCTTGTTCAGCCTCCGACACTAGCCCGGCCACATCATAGACGGGAAGATCCATGTGCCCCCGAACAACAATTGCCTTGAGGTTCTTGGCCCCCATGATTGCGCCCATCCCAGCCCTGCCGGCATTGCGGCTCCAGTCGGTGTTGACACAGGCGAACCTGACCATGTTCTCGCCTCCGATGCCTATCGTAGCAACATGGACAGCGTGGGTGCCCAGTCGCTCTTTAATCATTCCTTCGGCTTCCAGACAGCTTTTTCCTTTCAGTTCGGGCATGGGAAGGATTGTCGTTTCACCATTGTCGATGAAAAGAACAGATAGTTCCGGCGCCTTGCCGGTAACGGAGAGAATATCAGTTCCCGTTTGTCGGAGCTCGACACCGAAGCCACCACCCATGGAGGAATCACCGTAGAGCCCAGTAGCTGGCGAGATGGCGACAAAGGAGTTCTTTCCCGATGAGGGCAGGTAAACCCCGGTCAGAGGTCCCGGCGCGACAACCAGAAGATTCTCAGGGCCAAGGGGGTCTATCTTGAAATCATGCTTCTTTAGATTGTCCCAGACCAACTTCGCGCCAAAGCCACGTCCCCCGATATACTTTTCGATGAAGGCGTCCGCAGTGGTTCGGCGCTCAGCAGTGCCTTTCGTAAGGTCTATGTGGAGGTGTTGCTTAAAATATCCGCTCTTTATGCTCATAGCTCTTCTTTTCCTACCTCGGCATAGCGGATGACCTTCTTTTCGCCCTTCTCATAGAACTCAATTTCCTTCATCTGAGTGTAGCTCAGGACGTTGTTGAGACGCCTGGATTCGCCCAGGGCAGCCTCCGGTATGAGCCTGAGTGCTCCCTTGGGACATTTCTTGACACACTCCGGGTCTCCTCCACACATATCACACTTGATGGGCAGGTCATAATCTGGATGTATATATATCGCTCCAAAAGGACAGGCTTCCACGCATTTGTAACAGGAAGTGCAATTCTCCTCGTCCAGTTGCACAATGCCATCAAGCCATCGCAAGCTATCAGAGGGACATATTTGCGCACATGCCGGCACTTTACATTGGCTGCACACAATCGGCATTCTCACGACCGGATGAGGGTATGTGGTCAAGACTCTTATCGCCGCCTTCTTGGGATTGTTCACTCCGAAATGTTTGATTGCACATACAAGTTCACAGATCCTGCAGCCGGAACACTGCTCAGGGATTACCGTTAGCTTTTTCGACATCAGATGGTACTCGGAGGATTCGTGTAATTATTATCCCTGGATGACGAGATTGTCAATGAGGGCAGAGGGGTATTGACAACTGCACAAGTCAAGAATAATCTAAACAGAGAGGTTATTATATGGATGCTATACCTAGAGAGACAGCTCTGCAACTATGTGCTGAAATCCGTCAGGAGAATCGTGGTAAGTGGTATAGATTTGCTCACCTACAATGCTGGGGCTGCACGGCCTTTGCTAAAGGGAACCCTGACAAGATGTGTTTAAGTAGCCAGGAAGGTTATCGTGGATGCAATCTAATCAATAAATGCTATGTCCAACGGTCGGGGGATTGATTAGGAATTCGGGGGAGTTGCTCTGCCCTCTCGTTAAAGCCAATTTTCGCCCTGAGTAGTAAATGGCTAAAAAGTTAAAGCGGGGCAAGCAAATTAGAGGATGTGAATTATGTCGCTTATACCAGCTTTTGACATAGGTTTATGGAATGCCTGGATTTTTATGATTTGCAGTCTAATACCTGTTATTTTTCTTTTTATGCCTTTAGTCTCTAGAGGCCAAAAGGGGAAAACCGCTTTTACTGCTTATTTTAGCAAGATGCAGAAAAATGCTTTTTCTACTACCCAACTAAT
>Ga0315543_1002475_pt1 | contig 17942 bp, 15 predicted proteins | sample SalMarSW160210MG_2_FD_203098 | JGI IMG/M metagenome (GOLD analysis project Ga0315543, IMG submission 203098) | Salt marsh sediment microbial communities from the Plum Island Ecosystem LTER, Massachusetts, United States - Salt Marsh Sediment SW1601-210 ...
GTGTTGTGCGATGGTGATGTGGTTGAGAAGGCGGGACTGTCTGGCTGGCTTGGAGGAGGGGGCAGGCGGTGTTGGGTGATGGTGATGTGGTTGAGAAGGCGGGACTGTCTGGCTGGCTTGGAGGAGGGGGCAGGCGGTGTTGAGCGACGATGACGTGATCAACGAGACCGATACGCCCACGGCTGCAGGGGCATGGGCTTGGCGGCTTCGGGTCTACCCCACGGTGATCCTGACCGTGCTGGGCGTGGTGGTGCTGCTCCTGGTGCTGACGGCAGACGAGGGTGCGGCTCTCAGCGGGCGTCTCGGAGGCGACTACCCGGCGTTCTACGGGGCGGGATCGATCGTGGCCGACGGCGACTGGGATGACCTGTACGATCCCGGGCGCCAGCAACTCGCCCAGGAGGGACTGGTCGACGAGGAGGGCGGATACCTCTACTTCGCCTACCCGCCGTTTGTGGCTGCCGGCTACGGCGCCTTGGCGAGCGTCGCCTATCGATGGTCGTACCTGATCCACACCGGTCTGATGGTGGCCGCACTCTGGGCCGCCATCGTGCTCTGGCGACACTACCTCCCTGTCCGTTTCGGGATGACGGCAGCGCTCACGGCGGCGTTGCTCTTCTATCCGCTACTGAGGGCGGTTCCCGGTGGCCAGAACACGGCGCTCACGATGATGCTGGTGGCCCTCGTGGCTCGCCTGGACGGCGATGGACATGACGTATGGGCAGGCCTGGCGGCCGCGTTGCTCCTCTACAAGCCCCAGTTTGGGATCCCACTCGCCGGCCTTCTCCTGGCCGGCCGCCGCTGGCGCATGCTGGCGGGATGGCTGGGTGGGGCGGCGGCGCTCTATCTCACGAGCGCCGCGCTGCAGGGAGCAGACTGGGTAGGGGAGTGGTGGCGCCAGGCAAACGCGTTTCTGGAGATCGACGCCCAGGCCAACAGTTCCAATCTCATCTCGTGGCAGGGGTTCTTCGAAGGGGCTTTCGGCGCGGAGAGCACGGTCGGCTCCGTGCTCGGGTGGGGCCTCGCCCTCGTGACCGCAGGTCTGGCTGCGCTGTTCTGGCTGAGGAACCCCGATTCCAACCCCGGGGCGCGCTACAGCATCGCGGTGACGGCGATCGTGCTGGCGGCTCCACACACCATGTTCTACGACGGCGGGGTAGTGATCCTCGCCATCGTCCTTCTCGCTGCCGGGGGAGGGAAGGTAGGTTGGCGGATGGCCGCATTCCTCTGGATTCTGTCGTGGGGACAGCTGCTCGGCGACGTGTTGGGATGGTCTCTCATGTTTCCGGTTGTCGTTGCCGTCGGCGTTTGGGCCGTCAAACGGTGGATCCTGCCGCAGCGCGGTCCGGCGGCCGTCGCCGCCTGAGCGCGCTACGTTCGTGTAATTCGTGTCACACCCCCTGGCTACACTCATCGGACGGCGGTCGCTCGCCGGGGGTGGCAGCCCCACGGCAGTGCAACGCATGGAGGACGGGGTACGCCGGTGTCAACGGACAAGATCGTCATCAGAGGTGCCCGCGAGCACAATCTGAAGAACCTCAACCTCGAGATCCCGCGTGGCAAGCTCGTGGTGTTCAGTGGGATCTCGGGTTCCGGGAAGTCGTCGCTCGCCTTCGACACGATGTACGCCGAGGGTCAACGCCGCTACGTCGAGAGCCTCTCTGCGTATGCTCGCCAGTTCCTGGGTCAGATGGACAAGCCCGATGTGGATTTCATCGAGGGGCTTTCACCGGCCATCTCCATCGATCAGAAGACGGCCAGCAAGAATCCGCGATCGACGGTGGGAACCGTCACGGAGGTCCACGACTACCTCCGCCTCCTGTATGCCCGCATCGGGATACCCCATTGCCCGAATGACGGCAGGGTGGTGGCTCGTCAGACCCCTCAACAGATCGTTGATCACATCCTCGAGCTGAAGGAGGGCACCCGATTTCAGATTCTCGCCCCCGTGGTCCGCGGGCGGCGGGGTGAGTACGAGGCATTGCTGAAGGACTTGGCCAAGGACGGCTTCAGCCGAGCCCGCATCGACGGCGAGGTCACCGACCTCACCGGCGACATCAAGCTCGATCGCTACTTCCAACACACCATCGAAGTCGTGGTGGATCGGCTGGTACGCAAGCCCGGCATCGAGACTCGGCTCACCGACTCGCTGGAGACGGCGCTCAAGCTGGCGGACGGTATGGCCTTGGTCGACGTCGTCGAGGGACCAACGCTCACCTTTAGCCAGCGTTTCGCTTGTCCGGAATGCGGCCTGTCGTTCGAGGATCTGCAGCCCCGCAATTTCTCCTTCAACAGTCCGTACGGCGCGTGTTCCGAGTGCAGCGGAATCGGGACACGCTTCCAGGTGGACGTGGATCTGGTGATCCCACGGCCCGACAAGAGCCTCAGCGGGGGGGCGGTGGCGCCGTGGGGCGGCCATCATCGGCAACGGTACTGGCGGCGGGTGCTGGCAGCGGTCGCCGAAGGGGAGGGCATCGACCTCGACGTTCCCTTCGAGAGCTTGAGCGCCGCCCATCGCCGGGTCATCCTCGACGGTGGGGGCGACGCCGTGTACACGGTGTCGTACGAGAACCGCTTTGGCCGGCGTCGCCGCTACACGACGACCTACGAGGGCGTGATCCCATGGCTGGAACGGAGGTACCGGGACTCCGAATCCGACAGGGCGCGTGAGGGCTATCGCCAGTTCATGCGCGAGGTCCCGTGTGCTGCCTGCGAGGGCGGCCGGCTCAATCCGGTCTCGCTGGCGGTGACGGTGGCCGGCGTCAACGTGAGGGATCTGTCCTCTCTGTCATTGCGGCAGGCGTTCGAGTTCTTCGATCGCCTCGAATTGGGTGAGCGTGATCAGCAGATCGCGGCACTGGTCATCAAAGAGATCAAGGCGCGGCTCGGCTTCCTGCTGGATGTTGGCCTCGAATACCTGACGCTGATGCGGTCGGCCGCCACCCTGGCGGGAGGGGAGGCGCAGCGGATCCGGCTGGCGACTCAGATCGGCTCGGGGCTGGTGGGAGTGCTCTACATCCTCGACGAGCCCTCAATCGGGCTCCATCAGCGGGACAATCGCAGGTTGATCGAGACACTGCTGCGGCTCCGCGATCTCGGAAACACCCTGATCGTGGTCGAGCATGATGAGGAGACGATCAGGACCGCCGACCACATCGTCGACATCGGGCCGGGCGCCGGCGAACACGGCGGCAACATCGTGGCCGAGGGTCCGCTGGCGGCCATCGTGGCAGAGAGGGCGTCGATCACGGGGGACTACCTGGCGGGACGGCGAAGCATCCCGCTTCCCGGGACACGGCGGATCGGCGACGGGCGCGTCGTCGAGGTGGTGGGGGCCGCCGAGAACAACCTGAAGGGCATCGACGTCGCCTTCCCGTTGGGGATGCTGGTTGCGGTGACCGGCGTCTCCGGGAGCGGCAAATCGTCGCTCGTGCAGGAGATCCTCTCCAAGGCGCTGCACCACGAGCTCCAGGGTGCTCGGGCCCTCCCGGGCCGGCACCGTGGCCTGAGGGGCATCGAGCAACTCGACAAGGCGATCAACATCGACCAGTCTCCGATCGGCCGGACGCCTCGATCCAATGCGGCCACCTACACCAAGCTGTTCGACCGTATCCGCGAGCTGTTCGCGGCGACGCCCGAGGCTCGGGTACGGGGATACAAGCCGGGACGTTTCTCGTTCAACATCTCCGGGGGCCGGTGCGAGACGTGCAAGGGCGACGGCACGCTGCGGATCGAGATGCACTTCCTGCCCGACGTGTACATCCCTTGTGACACTTGCGCGGGGCGCCGCTACAACCGTGACACGCTGCAGGTGAAGTTCAAAGGCCACTCCATCGCCGATGTGCTGGAGATGTCGGTGGAGCAAGCACTGCATTTCTTCGAGAACCAGCCGCGGATCGCTCGCGTCCTGCAGACCCTCTACGACGTCGGACTGGGGTATGTGCGACTCGGCCAGCCGGCTACGACCCTGTCGGGGGGTGAGGCCCAGCGGGTGAAGCTCTCCTCGGAACTTGGAAAGCGTGCCACGGGGAACACGTTCTACATCCTCGACGAGCCGACGACCGGGCTGCATTTCGAGGACATCCGCAAGCTGCTCGGCGTGCTGCATCGCCTGGTGGATGCCGGGAACACGGTGGTGATCATCGAGCACAATCTCGATGTCATCAAGACGGCGGATTGGGTGATCGACCTGGGACCGGAGGGCGGCGACGAAGGCGGTGAGGTGGTGGCCGTCGGCACCCCGGAGCAGGTGGCGGCGATTCCGGAGTCCTACACCGGCAAGTTCTTGCGAGAGGTGCTTGCGGTCTGAACGGCACAGCAACCCGTGACGGGCACCGATATCCAGTAACGTCTCAGCATCCATGTCGAGGAGTCGGGGTGACGTTCCGGAGACCGACCACACAGGATCGACCTCGGATGCAGTGGCGCCTTCAGTGGTATCCGGTGGTGGCGTTGGCCGTGGTGTCGGCCGTTGTCATCATCTCTGCGGTGAAGGCAGTTGATTCGAAAGATCTGGAGTTCACTGGCGACTTTCCGGCGTTCTACGGTGCCGGCCGCATCGCCGCCGACGGTGACTGGGATCAGCTCTACTCGCCAGCGCGCCAGGCTCAGGAGCAAGCCGACCTCTTTCCCCCTGAGTACGCGGGGTGGGCGGTGTGGCGGTTTGCCTATCCACCGCAGGTGGCCGCAGCATATCGACCGCTGGCGGCGCTTCCGTATCAATGGTCGTATCTCATACACACTGCGGTCATGTTCCTTGCCCTTCTCGGGGCAGTTTTTCTCCTGCGCCCAATGATCGGCTGGATCCACGGACACGAGTCCCTCGTGGTGCTCATTGCGCTGCTCTTCTGGCCGATGTTTCGGGCGGTGACAGGAGGATCCAACCCGGCGCTCACTGTCTTCGTGGTGGTTGCGGTGTGGCGACTGATCTTCGAGGATCGGACGATCGCAGCGGGTTTGGTGCTGTCGCTGCTCTGGTTCAAACCGCAGATCGCCATTCCTCTGGCGGGGCTCTTTCTCTTAGCCCGTTACTGGCGGGTGGTCATGGGATTCGTCGCTGGTTCGATTCCTTTCTTCCTCCTCGGCATTTTCCTGCTGGGACCGGGCTGGATCGGACAATGGGTCGACGCGGCTGTGACTTTTGGTCGGGACGATGCCGAAGTGAACGGGCATTTCGCCATCTCGTTTCTCGGTGTTCTCCAGAAGGCGTTCGGGGTCGACAGTGTCGGCGCCTCGGCGATCGGGTTTGCCCTCGCCGGGCTCACGGCGGCCGTTCTTGCCTGGCTCTGGTATCGGGGACCGAGGGAAGCTCTCGGAGCCAAACTGGCAGTAGCGATGCCGGGCATCCTGCTCCTGTCGCCGCACGCGATGAGCCATGAGGGCGCGATTGTGGTGCTCGCAGTCGCGATTTGCCTGCGATCGGCGTGGTGGACGCCGTGGATGATTGGTTCTATCTGGGTGCTTGGTGCCTGTCAGCTGTTTGTCAGGGCTTCGAGTCTCAACCCGGGCCTGTTCGTACTCGTGATCGTGTTCGTGTGGGCAATCATGGCGCATCGGGCCGAACTGTTCCCGGCGGCGTATTCTGCCGGGTCCCGTCTCGAGGCAGACGGAGATGCGGCTCGCCCGGATTCAGCGAAGGAGAGCCGTGTAGTCGATGCCAGGCAGCTACATGGATAGCCAGTCGCCGGTGGAGACACCGGAGCTGACGAACTCCTTTCTCGCGAAGAGACTGCCTGGGGCAGTGCTGATTGCCATGGCGCTGGCCGTTGTTGTGTCGGTGATCGCCTGGGAAACGGGAGACGGAACGACCGAGGCGCCCGGCGGCGACTATCCGGCTTTCTACGGCGCCGGCCGAATCGTGAGCGACGGTGACGTGATCGATCTCTATTCACTCGATCGCCAGGTTGCCGCGCAAGCTGGGCTCTTCGGCGATGACGACAGGGGATCTGCCTGGTACTTCGCCTACCCGCCACAACTCGCCGTCGCCTACGGGCCACTGGCTGCGCTTTCCTACGGGTGGTCGTATCTGGTGCACACGGGAATCATGGCGATCGCCTTGGCGGGAGCGATCGTGCTCATGAGGCCGATGGTGCCCTGGTTGCGTGGACGCGGCGTGCTCGCGATGGCGGCAGCGATGGCGTTCTGGCCGATGTTCCGCGCCGTGACCGGAGGATCGAACCCGGCCCTCACGGGGCTGCTGATTGTCGTGGTGTGGCGCCTCGTTCACGACGGCCGAGCTTTAGTGGCCGGCCTCGTGCTGTCCCTGCTGTGGTACAAGCCCCAGATCGCCCTTCCTCTCCTGGGGCTGTTTGTGATCGTCCGGCATTGGAGAGTGGTTGCGGGCGCGGTGATCGGGACCGTGCCGTTCTACGCCCTCGGTGTGATGCTGATGGGCGGAGACTGGGTTTCGGCGTGGTACGACATCGCCTCGTCGTTCAATCGCTTGGACGCCGAGATCAACGGCCACTCGGCGATTTCGTGGCTTGGCGTGTTCCAGAATTGGCTCGGGGTCGACAGTGGAGTCGCGGTGACCGTCGGCTGGGCCCTCGCCGGCCTCACCGCGCTCGCTTTGGCATGGATCTGGCACCGAGGCGCGCCTGGGACACTCGATGCCAAGTTGGCACTGGCCATACCCGGCATGCTGTTGCTCTCTCCTCACGCCATGAGCCATGAGGGCGCAATCGTCCTGATCACGGTGGCGATCGTGGTGCAACAGGCCAGCCGGGCACGGTGGATGCTGATCGCTATTTGGCTTCTCGGGCTGTCGCAGGTGTTCATCCTGGATATCGGGTTCAGCCCAGGCTTTCCGCTCTTGTCGGTCATCCTGATCTGGGCCGCCGTCACCTACCAGGACCGGCTCTTCCCCCTGCGCGACTCAGAGCCGAGCCCGGCGTGAGGCGCCCGATCGCGGCGCCGAGATGACGGACGATTGGGAGCGCCTGACACCGTGGTGGCTCAGCGAGGTCGCTTCTGACACCGTGTACCACGAGGAGATCATTCCCCTCGCTCTTGATCTCCTTGGCGAAGTCGCCGGTTGGGTGCTCGATTTGGGATGTGGCGAGGGCCAGATCATGCGAGCCGTGGAGGCGCCGGGGATCGTGGGTTGTGACCTGAGCCGGGGACTGCTGCAGCGAGCGCGGCAAAGCCATCCGGTGGTGCGATGCAGGTTGCCCGATCTCCGATGGGCGCGAAGCGGAGCGTTCGCGGCGGCCTATGCGGTGTTGGTGCTCGAGCACCTCTCCACGCTGGATCTCCTCTCGGAGGTGCATCGGGTGGTGGAGCCGGGCGGGGCTCTCGTCATGGTGATGAATCACCCTGCCTACACGCCGGTGGGCGCCGGTCCCGTGATCGATCAGACGGACGGCGAGGTTCTGTGGAGGTGGGGTCGCTACTTCATCGAGGAGTCGTCCGCCGAGCCGGCGGGAGAGCACACGGTGGTGTTCCACCATCGGCCACTGGGTGCGATCCTCACCGCGGCGGCGCGATCGGGGTGGGGCCTGGATCGCCTGGTCGAGCAGGGTCTCGGCCCCGAGACGATCGCCCGTGATCGCGGCTTCGCAGGGCAGGAGCACATGCCGCGCATTCTGGGCGTCCGCTGGACGAGAGGGTGATCGAGCGGGGCCGAGGCTCAAGCCGTGACGGGGTGTTGCCGATGAAGTAGGAGGATTTCGCGCTGCGATCGGAGGATGCATGCAGGCGCATCTCGTTGCATACGAGTACGGGGCTGGGGCAGCCTGGGGATACGTGCTAGCCGATTCGGTGGAGGACATCAAGTACGCTCTCCCCGAGGTCGACGTGTATATGCGGCCGCCAGCCTGGATGAGCACAGAGGACATTCATCGGCTGCGTGAGCACGTGACCGTCGAGCTGGACGGCGACGACTGCCTCGATCGGATCCTCGAGGGCAACAAGCGTCTCGCCTTGGCGCTCGCCTCCTAGTCTTCTCTCGCCCGGGCTGACCGGACCCGGTCCGGCCGGACGCTCGCTCGCACCCGGTCATGGGTAGCATCGGTCTCACATGGTGCGCCGCCCCGATGCTTCGTCGATTCCCGACACGTCCGGCGTCTACCTGTTCCACGGAGCCGGTGGTGCGGTTCTCTATGTGGGGAAAGCCAAGTCCCTCCGGAAACGGCTCGCCAACTACTTCACGGGCGACTTGCTGCCGCGCACCAGAGCCATGGTGGAAGCCGCCGATCACGTCGATTGGATCGTCACCGATTCCGAGGTGGCGGCGCTCATGCTGGAGTACACACTCGTCCAGGAGCATCAGCCACGCTTCAACATCCGATTGAGGGACGACAAGAGCTTCCCGTACCTCGCGTTGACCCGATACCAGGAATGGCCGCGCGTGATGGTGATGCGCGGGAAGCGACGCAAGGGCGTCCAGTACTTCGGGCCATACGCACATGCCTACGCCATCCGGCAAACGAGGGATCTGTTGCTGCGCACCTTCCCGGTCCGCTCATGCACGGACGCCAAGTTCAGGAGCCATGCGTCCCTGGGGCGGCCGTGCCTGGTCTTCGACATCGAGCGATGTTCGGGGCCTTGCGTCGGGGAGGTGACACGGGAGGAGTACGCCGCGCACGTCAATGGAATGGCCGCCTTTCTCAACGGTGACAGTGAGGGGATCATCGGCCGGCTCCGGCGGGACATGGTGGCGGCGTCCGAGGCTCGGGAGTACGAGCGGGCGGCGCGGCTCCGCGATCAGATCTCGGCGGTCGAGCGGGCACTGGCTCGGCAGGAGCTGGTGAGCGATCGTCCCGAGACCTTTGATCTGGTCGCCATCGAGGAGGACGAGCTCGAGGCCGTGCTCGTGGTGCTCACCGTGACGCGAGGGCGCGTCACGGGTCGCAAGACGACGGTGATCGACCGGGTCGAAGACGTCACCACGGCCCGGCTGGTCGGGATCATGCTGGCGCACCTCTATGGAAGCGATCCACCGCCGCCGAAAGTGCTGGTGCAGGAGCTGCCCGACGATCCAGAGGTCTGGATCGAGTGGCTGAGGCTCGGGCGTGGCGCGAAGGTGTCGCTGCAAGTGCCGGTGCGGGGGGCCAAGCGCCGGCTGATGGAGACCGCCCGGGCCAATGCGCGCGAGGAGTTCTCACGTCATCGCCTCAAGCGGAGCACGGATCACAATGCCCGTGCCCGCGCCCTGCGAAGCCTCCAGGAACACCTCGAGCTCGACGTGGCGCCGCTACGCATCGAGTGCTACGACATCTCGACCATCCAGGGACGGAACACGGTCGGCTCGATGGTGGTGTTCGAAGATGCCCTTCCCCGCAAGGCCCACTACCGGCGATTCGAGGTTCGCACCGTCACGGGACAGGATGATTTCGCCGCGATGGAGGAAGTGCTCCGGCGCCGATTCACCGCCTATCTGGCGGAGCGAGATCGGCCGGTGGGGGAGAAGGGCAAGTTCGGCTACCCGCCTTCTCTCGTGGTCATCGACGGAGGAGCCGGTCAGTTGGGGCGGGCGGTCAAGGTACTCGATGAGCTGGGGCTGGACATCCCGGTGGTGGGGCTCGCCAAGAAGCTCGAGGAGGTGTATCTCCCCGGCCGGTCGCGCCCGCTGGTGATCCCGCGCGGCGAGGAAGCCCTCTACCTCCTCCAGCAGGTGCGCGACGAGGCTCACCGCTTCGCCGTCACCTACCATCGCACGTTGAGAAGGAAGCGCATGATCAATTCGATCCTCGACGAGGTGCACGGGATCGGCCCGAAGCGCAAGCGGCTGCTCTTGCGACGCTTCGGGTCGCTGAAGCGCCTTCGCGCCGCGGCGGTCGACGAGATCGCCGAGATCGTGCCCGCAGACGTGGCCGCCGAGCTCCACTCCGTGCTCCAGGGCGAGACGGGTGGGGCAGGGAGATGAGGCGGCGATGAGCGATTCCAGGGTCATCATCGTGACCGGGATGTCGGGTGCCGGAAGATCCCAGGCTGCCAAGGTGCTCGAGGACGTCGGCTACTTCGTGGTCGACAACCTGCCTACGGCCCTCATCGGCGAAGTGGTCGATCGGGCGGGAACGCCAGAAGGCAAGAGGGCGAAGCTGGCCGTCGTGGTGGACACGCGGGGAAGGGTCACCTACGACGATCTCGACCTCGCCTTGCGCGGCCTGTTGGGACGCGGGGTCCGGACCACGGTGCTGTTCCTCGATGCCGATGACTCGACGCTCATCCAGCGCTTCGAGGAGACCCGGCGCACTCATCCTGTCGCCCCCGGGTCGCTCTCGGACAAGATCGCCTACGAGCGCGAGGCGTTCCGAGACATCAGAGGCATGGCGGACATCATCGTCGATACCACCAACCTCAGCGTGCATGAGCTGCGCAGACAGCTGGAGGCGGCCTTCGCTGGGGGCCTCCCGGAACGCAAGATGCGGATCGACATCACATCGTTCGGGTTCAAGCGCGGCGTGCCCCGCGTGGTGGACCTGCTCTTCGACGTGAGGTTCCTTCCCAATCCCCACTGGGTCCCGGAGCTGCGACCTCTCACCGGGCTCGAGGGCCCGGTGCGTGCCTACGTGCTCGATTCGGACGATGCGCGCGCATTCGTTCAGAAGACCATGGATCTGCTGCGGTTCCTGGTGCCTCGCTACGAGGCGGAAGGCAAGGCCTACCTGACCATCGGCGTGGGATGCACCGGCGGCCGCCACCGTTCTGTGGCCGTCGCCGAGGAGATTGGCCGCCTGTTGGGAGATCAGGGAGTCGAGGTGTCGGTGCAACACCGGGACCGGAACATCGGGACGACGGGTTGATGCAGCCTCTAGGGACGGAGCCCGAGGTTCTCCTGGAGGAATTGCCTTCTCACAGAGATGGGCCTCGGGTGGTGGCGATCGGCGGGGGCAAAGGCCTCGCTCAGGCGCTGAAAGCTGTGTGCCGGTACGGAGGAAGCATCGCAGCGGTGGTGACCGTCGCCGATGACGGGGGCTCCTCGGGACGCCTGGCGCCCGCTCTGGAGATACCGCCGCCGGGAGACATCCGCAAGTGTCTGGTCGCCCTGACTCCGAACGATTCGGTATGGCGGCGCCTGTTCGAGTATCGGTTCGAGGAGTCCGACGTGGGCGGGCACTCCCTGGGGAATCTGATCATTGCGTCGTTGGCGGACCTCGAAGGTGATTTCGAGGCGGCGTTGCGAGCCGCCGAGCGGCTGCTGGGATCGGTGGGGTCGGTCATCCCCGCGTCGCCGCGGCGGCTGCGCCTGGAGGCGACGATCGACGGTGAGGTGGTACGCGGTCAGGTGAACGTCTCCCTGCACCGGGGACACGTCGAGGAATTGAGGCTGGTGCCGCCCGACGCCTCGGTGAGTGCCCACGCTGAGACCGTGATCGGGAGTGCCGCCCAGATCGTGCTGGGGCCGGGCAGCCTCTACACGTCGTTGATCGCCACAATGCTGGTTCCCGGGCTGGTGGAGGCGATCAACCGCTCTCCGGCACGGCTGGTTCTGGTAGCGAACCTGACGACCCAGGACGGCGAGACGCTCGGTATGGACTGCGCCGACCACCTCGAGACCCTGATACGGATGACCGGGGTGCGGCCGCCGAATGCTATCGTCGCGAACCGGTCGGCGGTAGATGTCTCGCCCCCTGTTGAGACTCTGCGAGTCGACGCGGACGTCATGGCGACCTATGGAGTCGACGTGATCTTCGCGGATCTCGTGGAACCGTCGGCCGGGCCAGTGCGGCACGATCCGGCAGGACTGGGGGACGTGTTGGGTAGGCTGGTGCCGAACTGATTCCGTCTTCTCGAGAAGGGTGATCTGTGATGAAGGTAGCCATCAACGGGTTTGGACGTATCGGCCGGAACTTCTTCCGGTCCGCCAAGAAGAGCAACGCCGACATCGACATCGTCGCGGTCAACGATCTCACCGATGCCCCGACCCTCGCTCACCTTCTCAAATACGACTCCGTGCACGGCCGATTCGGTGGCAACATCGTGGTGACCAACGGCGGCATCGACGTGGATGGGGACAGCTTCAAAGTCTTCGCCGAGCGTGATCCTGAGAACCTCCCGTGGGCCGAGCTCGGGGTCGAGGCCGTGATCGAGTCCACCGGCATCTTCCGCACCCACGAGACGGCCTCGAAGCACCTCACCGCCGGGGCCAAGTGGGTGCTCGTCAGCGCTCCGATGAAGGACCCCGACGTGAACGTCGTGCTCGGTGTCAACGACGCTGACTTCGATCCGGCCACCCACAAGATCATCTCCAACGCCTCGTGCACGACCAACTGCGTGGCTCCGATGCTCAAAGTGCTCAACGACGCGTTCGGAATCGAGCGGGGCATGTTCACCACGGTGCACGCCTACACCAACGATCAGCGGATCCTGGACTTCCCGCACGAGGATCTGCGCCGTGCCCGAACTGCCGCCAGCAACATCATCCCGACGTCCACCGGTGCTGCCAGCGCCGTCGGCAAGATCATGCCCGAGCTGAACGGGAAGCTAGAGGCGATGGCGCTCCGGGTGCCGGTGCCGGACGGCTCGATCACCGATCTGGTCGTCATCCTGGGTCGTGATGTCACGGCTGACGAGGTCAACGGCGCCTTCAAGGCGGCCGCCGACGGCCCCTTGGCGGGCATCCTGGAGTACACCGAGGACGAGATCGTGTCGACCGACATCGTTGGCAACCCGCACTCCTGCGTCTACGACGCCTCGGCTCTCATCGCCCCCGGCGGCAACATGGTGAAGGCGCTCGGCTGGTACGACAACGAGTGGGGCTACTCGACCCGCCTCGTCGACCTCGTTGCCCGGCTCGGCTGACAGAATGGAGCTCCCGACCTTGGATTCCCTGGATGTCACAGGGCGGACGGTGCTCGTGCGCTCCGACTTGAACGTCCCGCTGGACGAGGGAGCCGTCGCTGACGACTTCCGGATCATTGCCAGTCTGCCGACCATCACCAAGCTGCGGGATCGAGGCGCCAAGGTCGTCGTGTGTAGCCATCTTGGCCGCCCAAAGGGCCCAGACCCGGCGCTTCGCATGGATCCGGTGGCTCAGCGTCTCGGTGAGCTGGGTGGCTTTCCCGTCATCAAGCTCGACGAAGTAGCCGGGCGCGATGTCGCGGAAGCAGTGGCAGCAGCACCTCGCGACACGGTGGTCGTCTTGGAGAACACCCGCTTCGAGGCAGGGGAGAAGGAGAACGATCCTGCCCTGGCAGACGGTTTGGCCGCGCTGGCGGATGCTTTCGTGAACGACGCCTTCGGGTCGGCGCATCGGGCGCACGCCTCGACGGTGGGGGTCGCCGAGCGGCTTCCCTCGGCGGCCGGCGACCTGCTTCGCTCCGAGGTCGAAGCCCTCTCCCGGCTGCTGGAAGAGCCGGAGCGGCCCTACGTCGTGGTACTCGGTGGAGCCAAGGTCTCCGACAAGCTCGGTGTGATGCGCCAGCTGCTCCCCAAGGTCGACATGATGCTCGTCGGCGGGGGCATGTGTTTCACGTTGCTGGCAGCCTCCGGCTACGAGATCGGCACCTCGCTGCTGGAGGACTCGATGGTCGGTGAGGTGGGGAGCCTGCTCGAATCCGAGCACGGTGACAAGATCATGCTCCCGGTCGACATCGTGGTCGCTGAGGAGTTCGCGGCCGACGCGGCGAACCGGATCGTCGCTGCCACCGAGATCCCGCACGGCATGATGGGCCTCGACATCGGGCCCGAGTCGGTCGCTCGTTTCTCGGAGGTGGTCGGCACGGCTGCGAGCGTGTTTTGGAACGGGCCGATGGGTGTGTTTGAGTGGGACGCATTCCGGGCCGGCACGGCCGGGGTAGCCCGTGCGATCGCCGACAGCCCTGGGTTCACCGTCATCGGCGGGGGCGACAGCGTGGCCGCCATCCGCATGTTGGGTTTCGAGAACGAAGTGAGTCACGTGTCGAGCGGTGGCGGGGCAGGCCTCGAGATGCTCGAGGGGAAGACCCTCCCCGGCATCGCCGTACTGGGAAGGTAGGCACAGCATGCGAAAGGACCTGATCGCCGGCAACTGGAAGATGCACGCCAGCCATCTCGACACGATCCAGATGGTGCAGAAGCTGAGCTACCGGCTGGACCTCTCCGACTACGAGCGCGTCGACGTGGTGGTGTGCCCACCGTTCACGGCGCTGCGGTCGGCTCAGACCGTCATCGAGACCGATCACCTGCAGATCGGGCTCGGTGCCCAGAACTGTCACTGGGAGGAGAAGGGGGCCTACACCGGCGAGATCAGCACCGAGATGCTGCAGAAACTATCGGTCTCGTACGTCATCGTCGGCCACTCGGAGCGGCGCCAGCTCTTCGGCGAGCTCGACGACGACGTCAATCGGAAGGTGAAAGCGGTGCTCGGGCACGGCATGACGCCGATTCTGTGTGTGGGTGAGACCGAAGACGAGCGAGAGCAGGGGAAGACCGAGGACAAGGTCGGTTCTCAGGTTCGCCTCGGTTTGCAGGGTCTCGGCGCGGACGCAGTGGCCTCTCTCGTGATCGCCTACGAACCGATCTGGGCGATCGGAACCGGCAAGACCGCCAGCGTGGACGATGCCGGCCAGGTCGCGGCATATGTCAGGGAGGTCGTGGCCGAGCAGTGGGGCGACGCGGCAGAACGGGTACGGATCCTGTATGGAGGATCGGTCAAACCCGGCAACATCGCGGGATTCATGGCCAAGGTGGACATCGACGGGGCCTTGGTCGGTGGGGCGTCACTCGACCCCGACACTTTCGCCTCGCTGATTCGGTACTGGGTCTGAGGGCACCAGCGGGCCGAACCGCCGCTACCGTGGCGGTGTAGCCGTCTTTCCGGGAGTATGGATGATCGAGCTCGTTCTATTGCGCCACGGCGAATCCGTTTGGAATCTCGAGAACGTCTTCACGGGGTGGACCGACGTCGGCCTCTCGGCTCGTGGTGAGCAGGAAGCACGCGACGCCGGCCGGCTCATGAAGGACGAGGGCTACACGTTCGACGTTGCCCACACTTCCGTCCTGTGCCGCGCCATCGACACGCTCCATTTGGCTCTGGCGGAGATGGGCCTCGGCTGGATCGAGGTCAAGAAGCACTGGCGGCTCAACGAGCGCCACTACGGAGCGTTGCAGGGGCTCAACAAGAAGGAGATCGCCGCCGAGCACGGGGCCGATCAGGTGCATGTGTGGCGCCGCTCCTACGACGTTTCCCCGCCACCGCTGGACGTGACGGACGAGCGCCACCCGGGCAACGATGACCGCTATGCCTGGATGCCTCCCGAGCTGCTGCCGGCGACCGAGTGCCTGAAAGATGTCGTAGAGCGCATGCTGCCGTACTGGTATGACTTCGTGGTTCCTGATCTGCGTGCCGGGAGGCGCGTCATCGTCGCCGCACACGGGAACAGCCTGCGGGCTCTCGTCAAGCATCTCGATGGGGTCTCCGACGAGGAGATCCCAGGGCTCAACATCCCGACGGGGATTCCCCTTGTCTACCGGCTCGACGATGATCTGCGGCCGGTGGATCACCGATACCTGGGTGATCCACAGGCGGCCGCGGCGGCGGCGAAGGCGGTAGCGGACCAGGCGAAGTGAGCAATTGCCCGACCCGCGTCGGAAGGTTCACACCCCGGATTTGGCCGGGCGGCGGCGATCGATGTGGGGGAATATGGGGCGGTGACTTGAAAACGGCGATGTGACACTCCATACTTGGCGCCGACCGCCCGCATGTGCGGGCTTCGTGTGTGAGAAAGGGTTCCCCCTTGGTAGCGGGCATCGTTGCGTTACTCCATGCCATCGTGTCGTTGGGGCTGATCTTCCTGATCCTGCTGCACGCGGGACGAGGTGGAGGTCTCTCCGACATGTTCGGAGGAGGCATGAGCGGAGGCTTCTCAGGCTCCACCGTCGTGGAACGCAACTTGGATCGGATCACGGTCATCGCATCCATCGTGTTCGCGATCACCACGGTGTGGCTCACCTGGCTCTGGCGTAATTGATCCCTCGGGGCCTGCCGTACATGGCTACTCCACCCGGCGGAACGAAGGAGGCGACTCGGTGGCTCGATTGTGGCGACGCCCCGGTCTGTCATGGTTCGCCGGATTTGTCGCCTTCTCCGTGGTCGTGGCGGGGTGTACCGGCGGCAACGGCGATTCAGACCAGACGACAATCCCCGCCTCAACTGCTCCTGCCTCCAGCACAACCGCCCCTTCGCAGCCCGGCAACACCGCTCCGATAGATCGGCCCCACGGCGGCAGCGTCGTCATCGCCGACGATCAGGAGCCCCCGACACTCAACAAGTTCGTGCCCGGAGGGGCTAGCGCCATTGTGCTGCGCATCGGGCAGGGCTGCTATGCCGGGGTGTGGGACGTCGACGGCTACAGCCTCGAGCGCATTCCGGAGCTGGTGACCGAGCTGCCGACGGTGGCCAACGGCGGGGTGACCGTGAACGACGACGGGACCATGACGGTGCGCTACAACATCCGCGAGGAGGCGGTGTGGTCCGATGGAACGCCGATCACGGGTGACGATTTCCAGTTCACGCTCGACACGATCATGGATCCTGCGCTTCCGATCGATCGCACAACGTACGACGCCATCATCGGCACCGTGGTTGGCCACAAGACCTTCGAGTACACGATGGCGAGCCCAACCGTGAAATACGAGCTGCTCTTCTCGGACATCATTCCCAAGCACCAGGTGGAGGGAACCGATTTCGAGCTGGACTGGAACGACACCATGTGGGTCTCGGCTGGTCCGTACGTGTTCGCCGAGTGGCAGAAGGGCGAGTTCATCCGATTCGTTCGCAACGAGCACTATTGGAAGACCGATCCCGAAACCGGCCAGCAGCTGCCATACCTCGACGAGGTCATCTTCCGCTTCATCCCGGAGACTTCCTCGCTGGTCGAGGCTTTCGAGAACCGAGAAGTGGACGTGATCCAGCCCCCGCCGGGTATGGCGACCATTGAAACGCTCCAGACTCTCGAGCCGGACGGTGCGGTAGTCGAGGTGCTGAACGGGACGACATGGGAGCAGTTGGGCTTCCAGTTCGGACCGGGACGCCTCGAACGAAATCCGGATTCGGCGAACGACAACCTGAATTTCCGTAGGGCGGTGGCGCATGCCATCAACCGCGACCTGATCGTGGATGAGATCCTCAATGGTCAGGTCGAACCTCTCTTGTCCTTCCTGGAGCTCTCCGCGCCATCGCTCTCCACGGACGCCTGGGCTCAGTACGAGTACGACGTCGACCAGGCGCGTGCCTACCTCGAGCTGGCCAAGCAGGAATTGGGTGTCGACACCATCAGGGCGGTGTTCACGACGACGTCCAACAGCGACACTCGCGTGAGGCTCGCCGAGTTGTTGGCGGACATGCTCGCCGAGGTTGGCATCGAGTGTGAGAACGACCTGGAGAACTCCCAGCTCTTCTTTGGCGAGCACCGCGAGACGGGCTACTGGGACCTGGCTTCGTGGGCATGGTCGCCGCCACCCGGGTTCTCGGGCGCGCTCGCTCTGCTCGATGTGTTCGATGCCGACAAGGCGCCGCCGGAGGGTCAGAACTTCTACCGCTGGGGAAGCCCGGATTCGTCGGTGATCGACGAGCACTCGATGCGGTATGCAGAGATCTACGACATGCTCGAGGAATCGATCGATCCGGAGATTCTGATCCCGCTGATGCGCGAGGCCGAGCAGATCCTGGCGGACCAAGTCGTCATCATCCCGCTTTACGCCCGCCTGGTGACGGCTGCCGTGTGGGGAGACGAGATCGGCGGTTTCAAGCACAACCCGACGACGGCGACGGACACCTGGAACATCGAGGAGTGGTACCGGGTCGATCTCGCGGAGCAGTGAGCGCCTAGGGGCCGGGCGGTGAGCAGCACCGGCGATTCGGTATACTTCCGCCCGCTACGTCGGAGTGGCGGAATTGGTAGACGCGCTAGGTTGAGGGCCTAGTGAGCTGAATTGCTCGTGGAGGTTCGAGTCCTCTCTCCGACACTGCGCCCCGACCCAAGGTCGGGGCGTTCGAGTTCCGGCTTTGCCGGAACTCG
>Ga0315543_1002478_pt1 | contig 17935 bp, 10 predicted proteins | sample SalMarSW160210MG_2_FD_203098 | JGI IMG/M metagenome (GOLD analysis project Ga0315543, IMG submission 203098) | Salt marsh sediment microbial communities from the Plum Island Ecosystem LTER, Massachusetts, United States - Salt Marsh Sediment SW1601-210 ...
GATCAATCGGTAGCTAAAGACGAGTGCTGCCAAAGCCATCAAGAAGAGGACGAGAAGACCAGTCGCCCGGTCCACCAGTACCGTGCCGAACGACTCAGCGGGCCTCTCGCTCTGCTTAGCGAGCTCGTAGACCCGCACCATATCTCCTCCGATGCCCGTCGGCAGGAAGCTATTGAAGAAGGTGCCGATGAAGTAGAGCGCTGTCAGCCGGGAAAGCGGCACCTTCATCCCCAGCGCGGCGAGCAAAATCTGCCAACGATAGGCTCTGACGGCGATGCCCACCAGGTACAAGCCAAAGGCCGCCACGAGATACGAGAGCTGCACCCCCCGCAGCGACTCCCAGGTCTGTTCCCAACCAATCTGCTTCAAAATAAGGGCCAACAGGCCCAAACTGAAGCAGATTTTCAGGCCAGAGATCAACCACTGGCTTCGCAGCCTTCCTTTGCCCACTAACGCTTCCCCTTGAGTAGCCAGGATTCTCTCGCATGCGGCAACACGCTGGTCGCCATGACTGTCGAGGCCAATCTGTTCGTCTTCCCAGCCGGGAGCGACAGCCGAGCGCCCAAGCTTAACCTTGCCATGGCTACTTTCTCCGACTCTCCACGATTATCTTGGATCCGACCAGGATGCGATCATCGCTCAAGCGCCTCCCCGCGTCGTCGAAAGCAGGAAGACGGCGCATCGTCTTCGGATCGTACATTCCTACTTCGATCTGGTACTCACCCGCGGGCGCGTCGGGGTCCACCACAATATCGTATTCGTCGGTGACGACCTCTCCTTCGAGCCAGCTCGTCGTCGGGCAAGCCCCACCACAGGGCGCGCTATCCCTTTGCCCTCGAATGTGGCCTTCAGCATCGAGGAGGTGAGTGAAGACAGTGTAGCTTGTCTCCATCCTCGCCAGGGCCCGCCAGTAAAGGGTCAAACGCATAGTGCCGCCTGGCTCAACGCTCGTCCGGTCGAGGTCGTAGCCGATGAGGGCCACACTTTCAGCGATTCTCACCCGCAAGGGGAACCCGATCTTGGGTTCAGTGAAGAGGTGCTCCCTGCCCTCGATCCTTAGCTCAGCGATACAGAATCCGTCTTCGACCAGGCTCTTGCCATCGCCATCGAGCAGATTGACGAACAGCCAATAGCGGCCCGGAGGGACGGCACCATCAATAAGCAGATCAGAAGGAACCCGCAGGATCTCTCCTGGTTGCCAGTGACTGGTGGGATACCACTCGTTGGCAAGGAGGAACCTCGCTTCCGTCCAGATGTAGCCTGCCCCGTCCCTAAGCTCGAGAAGAAGTGTGTAATCTTGCTCCATCGAGCGCAGCGCCCGCCAGAAGAGGATCAGTCCCAAAGTATCTCCCGAGCGCACCTGATCGGCGGACAGGCCGTAGCCCAGAAGCTCCACCTGACCGTTGAAATTGCAGCTCAGAGCGTGAGGGATGCCCAGTTCCCCGAGTGTTCGCGGAGCGGTGGCGCTGGCCACCGAAATGGTGCCCAGAATATACTCCATGCCCCTCGGCATCCCCATTGCGTCCAGGATGACCACCTTCTCCAGCGTATCCGTTTGATAAACGATCGCCTTCACCTCGTAGCAGCCCGGAGGGATGCCCGGAGGGATGGTCAGGAGATGGCGTTCCTCGCTCCTCTCGCCCGCCTCCCAGGCGGAACTCGGGAGGCCGGACGAATTCAGCAGCCATCTATCCTCCTGGGCCCAGGGGTGCCCCTCGTCGTCTACCACGCGCAGGGATAGGGCATAGTTCTCCTCAATCCCCTGCTGGGCCTGCCAGCGAAGTGTTACTCCCAGCTTTTTTCTGTACTCGATGACGTCCTCGGCGAATCCGTAGCCAGTAAGTCGCAGCCGACTGCCGAAGTTGACGTTCGGGTCGGCTTGGATAGAAGTGACGCCGAACGTGGGATGGGGTGGAAGGAAGTAGCAGGAGGCGGTAACGTGAGGGAAGGTCCTCCGTTCGACCAGCAGGGCGTGGGCGCTTAACTGGTAATCAATCCAACCCTTCGGATCGCCCTCGGGATAAGCGACGTACCAGAGGCGCTGATGGTCAGCAGCGATGTCCGTCAGTCTCACCACCACCTCGGCCTCGCTCTGACTATCAATGATGTGACAGGGCATTTGGTAATGCCTAATGACAGGCGAGAGAGTATCGAGCAAGACCACGTCGTCGGGACCGACCCAGCTCTGGAGATAGGAGGCCAACTCTGCATGCTCAGTATTAGGGTATATCCAAACGTAGTCAATGCCACGGACGCGGACCACGTGCTCGGGCTGTTGGCCACGAAATGCATTGATGTCGGCGTAGTGCTGCTGCACGTCACTGATGTAGAGGAGGGCATAATCCGTGGTTGCCAGACCGCGTTCTGTTAAGCTTTCCACCCTCCCTTCGAATAAGGGGGCAAAGCCCGGGATGCCCCATGTGGCGACTGAGAGTTCCCCCGCATTCTCCTTTCGGTTCAGATAATCGGCTGCCAGGTCCATGCCCTCGCCCCAGCCCATCGGGAGAACCTTGGGGGCCAGGCGTGCGCCGCTCAGGAGAGGGTTGTAGTAGGCGAGGTAGTAGGGGTGATAGGAGAGGACGAAAGCCCCCTGGATGATGAGAGCTACAGAGAGCGAGACCACAAGGACCCGTCGAGTCGACCTCTCGGTCAGCTGGGCAAGCCCTACTGCGGCCACGATGTCCAGTGCAAGGATGGCGGGCAGCGTGTAGCGATCGAACTTCTTGGCTCCCAGGCCTACAAAGGCCACAAAGAAACAAGCATACACGAGGAGGGCGATTATCCCAAACTGCCTTGAAGCCATAGTTTGGCGTGGAGAAGGGCCGGGGTGAGTATCGTGGATTCGTAGATCCGCACATCGGTAGGGGATTATTGCCAGTAAGCCCAACCAGACAAGGGGCGTTGTGCGGAAGGCCACCGCAATGAGATAAAACAGGGGGCCGGGATCGTCCACAACCTTCCCGAGGAAGAACTTGGAGGTCGCGTAGGGGGTGGCTGCATAGCCGAAGGCAGTATCAAGCACACCCCGGACGGTGCTTATGGGATCGACCCACATGGCCGGCCAGAGAGCGAAGAAGGTGAGGGCTGCGCCAACGCCCCAAAGGGCAAACGGAAGAGCTGCTTCTCGCAGATGCCTTTGCTTTACCCAGCAGGCCGCAGCTAAGAGAAGGCCAGTGAAGGGAACAAGGAAAAGCGAATATGACTTGCTCAGGAAAGCCAGGCCAGCCAGGGCTCCGGAGAGGAGGAGGTAAGGGCGCGAGCAGTGACGCAGGTAGAGGAGCAGGCTCAGCACTGAAAGGATCATAAAGTTAGCCGCTGGAGCATCAATGTGCAGGACGCGGGACAGGGCAAGGTGGAAAGGGTCAAGAGCTAGGAATAGGACAGCGAGGAAGGCCGCCCTGGCGTCAAAAAGCCGCTTGGCGAGGGAGTAGATGCCCACTACGCAGGCCGCATTGAGCACGGCCATCGGCAGCTTGGCTGCCGGGAGGAAAGGGGCCAACCTCCGCAGGGCCTCCACATCCCAGGGACCTAACGACGGCAAGCCGCTCAGCCAGCTAAAATCCGCCGAACCATAGCCCAACACGAAACGCCGCACAGCTATGCCCGTAGCCCCGCATATCATGGTGATGACGCCCGGATGGCCGACCAAGAAGGTCCCACCAAAGTCCCCCCTGAGCAACGCCGCCAGGAACCTGATGGAGCGGTAGGTCCACATGGGCTCGTCCCAGGTGATGAAAGCGTTCAGGGAGAGAAGGCGCGGAAACAAAGCGAGAAGGAAAAGGCCGAGGGGAACCCAGCCCCGTGGGTTCGTAAACCTGTCCCAAAGCCTCTTCGGATTGTGAATCCAGCTCATTGCCGTTGGGCATATATTAGAGAGGACCAAACCGCTATCTCCTCACCTCATGCCGCGCAACTACTCATAACGCAACGCGTCTATGGGATTAAGGTTGGCCGCACGGGTCGCCGGGTATAGACCAAAGAAAAGACCCACAGTCAGAGAGAAAGTCACCGCCAGGATAACGGCCTGGACTGATACCTTGGTGATAAGGACGCCCGTCGAGTTAACTATAGCGGCCACCAGAGCGCCGAAGCCAATGCCCATCACGCCGCCAATAACACTCAGCACGACAGCTTCAATCAGAAACTGTATCATGATATCACGCCTTTTTGCTCCTACCGCCTTGCGGATGCCGATCTCACGCGTTCGCTCCGTCACAGAGACCAGCATGATGTTCATAATCCCTATCCCTCCCACCAGCAGTGAAATGGCTGCAATTGCTCCCAGGAAGATAGTCAGGATGTCAGTGATCTGGTTCAACATGTCCAGGATATCCTTCTGGCTTGTGACGGTAAAGTCGTCTTCCTGATACTGGATTCCGTGCCGTTGGCGCAGCACTTGGGTGATTTGCTCGATGGCGGAGTCCATGCGCTCCTCATCTATGGCCGAAGCACTGATGATCGAAACCGCTCTGCCGCCCCCCCTGGCCATGACGCTGCCAAAGAGACGAGTCTGTGCGGTCGAGATGGGCACAAAGACCGAATCATCACTGCCGCCCCCACCGCCAGGCCCTCCACGCTCCGCAAGGACGCCAATAACCCGGAACGGAATCCGATTAATCCGGATCGTCGTTCCAATAGGGCTCTCCACATCAAACAGATCAACAGCCAAACGGCCGCCAAGCACTGCCACCCGCGCTGACGAAACCAGTTCCTGCGTGCTGAAGAAGTGACCCTGCTCCACCTCAACCTTACGCACAAAGGCATAATCCGGCGTCGTGCCCACCACACTGCTGTTGGCATTCTGATTCCGATAGACAATTTGCGCACTGCGTGTCAGTTCGGGCGCAACAGCAATGACATCTGGGCAGTTAAACGGATCGGCGATGGCCTCGGCATCATCCGATGTCAAACTGGCCAGGCTGCCCATGCCGAAGGAGACGCCGCCTTGTCTGAAGGCACCAGGTATGACAAAAATCAGATTGGAGCCAATGCCTTGTATCTGCTCAGTTATGGCTGCCTGCGCCCCCTGGCCAATGGACAAAAGACCGATCACCGCCCCGACGCCGATAATGATGCCCAACATCGTCAGCGCAGAACGCATCTTGTTGGCTGATAGCCCACGCATGGCCAGGCGAATACTCTCAAGTATGTTCATAGTTCCTCAACCGCCACTTGCTATGCCTATTCCGAGGCCCTAACCTGATAAACACATGAGGCTTCAACCCTGATCATCTAACGAGCCCTCTAGAACCCAAATGGTGGATGACTGACCTCCTCCAAGATGCTGCGGCGTGGAGCAGAGACTACCACTTCCTCTCCCTCACTTAAGCCGCTCACTATTTCCGTAATGAGGTCATTGCTCAGACCAGTAGTGACCAAGCGCTGCTGCACTTTGTCCCCAGACATAACTTCAACATAGTATTCCCCTCGGCCTTCCCGTTTAATGGCCCGGTTGGGTACGACCAAGACGCCCTCTTTGCTGGCCACAACAATATCAGCTATGGCTGTCATGGCAGGCCGGAGCTCCACAGCTGCGGAGAGTATCTGTATCTCTGCAGCGTAACTCACGACTCCCTGAGTCACTCTACCCAAGGGATCAACACGGACTACCCTGCCCCTCAGTTTGGCATCTGGGAAAGCATCCAAAGTGATCAATGCCTCCTGCCCCACCTGTATGCGACCGATGTCTACCTCATCAATGCTGGCGTCAACACAGTAGTGTTCCAGATCTGCCAACACGAACATGGGCATAGCCGCTCCGACCACCTCGCCGACTTGAGCACCTATCGAAGCCACCGTTCCTGAAATGGCCGCCACGAGAACAGCGTCGGCAAGGCGAAGCCTCGCTTGTTCCAGGGACGCTTTGGCTTGTTCGACCTGTGCTTCCGCGATGGCCAACTCCTCAGCCGTTGGAGTTCGCTGCAGCTTTTCCAACTGCGCCTTGGCTTGCGCCAGTTGAGCGGCAGCACTCTTGAAAGAAGTATCATCAACCGCTGCAACTTGCAACTGGTAATTGGCCAGTGCGCGCCGGTAATCAATAGTGGCCCTCTCCAGAGTCGCTGCCTGCGGCAGCATCCCGATTTGGGGAAGCCAGGCCACTCGGTCATACGCCGCCTGCGCATCTCGTAATGCTAACTCGGCTTTTTCAAGATCTGCCTCGGCGATAGACAACTGCTCGTCTCGCAGGCCCAGCCTGTTCTTGGCAGCCTGGTACAATGCCTGTGCGCTTTCAACGGATGCCTCTGCTGCCGCTATCTCACCCAGTTCCGGCCCTGCCCTGGTCTGTCCAAGGCGAGCCTCGCTAGTTCTCAGCGTAGCCTCCGCCTGAGCAACGCTCAGCTCCAATTGACGGGTGTCCAAGCGCGCCAGTTGCTGGCCAGCCTCGACTTTCTGCCCTACCTGCACATTCACTTCTGCCAGCAAACCGCCTGATAGAAAGTTCACGCTTAGTTGCTCTTCTGCCATCACGCTGCCAGAAGCATTCACTGTAGCCACGATAGTATCCCGACGGACAAGCACCGTTTCATAGTTCGCAGCAGTGTCAGATCCTCGTCTCCGCAAGACCTGCAGGGCAATTACACAGATGACAACCACAGCGATTGCCGCAACGAAATAAGCCGTCTTTTTCCTCATAATAATCAGCCTTCCCTTCCCCACGGAACACCGAACACTTTGTGTCATGATTATTTTGTAATGCTAAATATACTTCAGTTCAAAGACTCTGTCAAGTGCCACCGTTCGGGGTGCTGAAAGTCCGATCTTATCAACCCGGACTCCAGGATACAGCCGGAACTAACCATAACAACTCGGCGATTAGCAATCGCTTCAAGCAGTAATGGTTGTTTTCAGCGTTCTCAATTGCTATTCACGCCATTTTGTGATAGAATGAAGAATGTAGAACAAAGTGCGCCAGACGCCAACATTCCAGGAGGTGCCAATGAACCCCTTGGAAATCCCGGAGATTGTGATTAAGCGTTTACCCCTGTACCTGCGGACTCTTAAGCTGATGGCAGATCAGGGCCAGACCGTGACATCGTCACAAGAACTCGGAGACAAGCTGCGAATCAGTTCCACCCAGATACGTAAGGACCTGTCTTATTTTGGTGAGTTTGGCAAGCAAGGAACCGGTTACGATATCGGCTATCTTCGGGATCAGTTGCGGAAGATTCTACAGGTCAACCGTCGTTGGGATGTTGTCCTGCTCGGTGCTGGCGATTTGGGGCATGCCATTCTGCGCTACAGCGGCTTCGAGGACCGTGGCTTGTCTATTACCGCCGTCTTTGACAAGGATGAGCAGAAGATCGGTCGCCCGATTGCGAAACTCAAAGTTCTGGACATTGCCACATTACACGAGGTGATCCAGGAACACCGAATACAGATTGCCATCATTGCCGTGCCAGCCAGCGAAGCGCAGGAGGTCGCCGATGCACTGGTTAACGCTGGCATCAGGGCCATCCTGAGCTATGCCCCGATCACGCTGAGTCTGCCTGCACACGTACGGATACACTACATTGACCCCGTCATTGGCTTGCAGAGTATGACTTATCATCTCAACCCTGGCCCGCTATAGCATCTATACGCAAACAGGAGGCCTATACCCGATAGGCATGTGCCTCCTTTTGCGTCGAGTCAGTATGTACCGTGTGCTGGGTCTACAGCACAGGCAAACTGCGCTTCAGTACGTTGTATTGCTCTAGTGCTTTGCCTGCGCCCAGCGCAACACAAGCTAACGGATCTTCCGCCACGTGACAAGGCACTCCCGTCTCCCCCGTCAAAAAGCGGTCCATATTGCGCAGCAATGAGCCACCACCTGCCATGACCATGCCCCGATCAATGATATCCGAGACTAATTCTGGTGGCGTCTTCTCGAGCACTGACTTTACTGTGGCAGCGATACCAGCCAGGGCCTCAACGATGGCTTCAGTGACCTCGCCAGAAGTTATGCTGATCGTATTTGGCAAACCAGTCACCTGGCCCCGACCGCGCACATCCATCCTCAATTCGTCTTCGAGTGGCAATGCACTGCCTATCTGGATCTTTATCTCCTCAGCGGTTTGCTCCCCAACTATCAAGTTATACTTGCGTCGGATATAGGCAGCAATGGCCTCGTCGGTCTTGGTGCCACCTATCCTAACCGAGCTCGAAACCACAATGCCATTCATGGCGATCACCGCAGCTTCACTGACTCCGCCACCAATGTTCACGATCATGTTGCCGGTCGGCGTGTGAATGGGCATATCGGCTCCGAGGGCAGCAGCCAGTGGTTCAGGGATCAGATACGCTGCTTTACCACCCGCTTGGATGGCCGCATCCCGCACCGCGCGGCTTTCCACACTCGTAACTCCCACCGGCACGCTTATCATCACTTCGGGGCGGAGCAGCCGAAAGCGGCCACAGACCTTTGATAGGAAATATCGCAGCATGGCCTCTGTGACGACATAGTCCGCGATAACACCATCACGCATTGGACGCATTACTTCAATGGTTTCTGGCGTGCGCCCCAGCATAAGACGGGCCTCTTCACCCACAGCCACAATGCGGTTGTCATTGAGAGAAATAGCAACCACAGAAGGCTCGCGCAGCACAATACCTTTGCCGCGCACAAACACCAGCACGTTAACCGTACCGAGATCGATACCTACCTGTCTTATGAGCATTGAACCCCCTATGCGGACTAGACGAATCCGTTACGCTACTCTTTCGATCCTGGCACCCAGTTGGGCAAGTTTCTCATCAATTCCTTCATACCCGCGGTCAACGTAGCCCATGTCTGAAATCACAGACTTGCCATCTGCGGCGAGAGCCGCCAGGATCACAGCAGCGCCCGAGCGAATGTCAAGCGCTCTCACCTCACTGCCCCTCAAGCGACTCGGTCCCCGAATCAGAGCCGTCTGTCCTTCCACTTTAATATCAGCACCCATCCTCTGCAACTCACCTACGTAGTGCAAACGGCCATCGTACACCGTCTCATGGATGGAACTTTCGCCATGTGCTTGCGTCAACAAAGCACCAATGGGAGCCTGCAGGTCTGTTGGGAAGCCGGGATAGGGAAAAGTCTGTATATCTATGGCCGAGAGACGTTCACAACCTTCCACAGCATACGCTTCCTTTTCCGCAGTTACGGATACCCCTGCTTCGCCAAGTTTGCTGCTCAAAGCACCCAAATACCGAGCAACACGGCCTCGTATAGTCACGCAACCTCTGGTTATGGCTGCTGCGATGGCAAACGTGCCGGCTTCCAGGCGATCAGGCATAACACGGTAGACAGCGCCATGCAGCTTGCGAACGCCCTCGACCTGGATGATTCCAGTGCCAGCGCCGTAGATACGCGCACCCATGGCATTCAAGAAGCTCGCCAGGTCGGCGACCTCCGGCTCCACAGAGGCGTTCTCAATGATTGTGGTACCCTTCGCCAGAGACGCAGCGAGCAAGAGATTCTCAGTGCCAGTATGACTGGGGTAGTCCAGCGAGATTCTCTCCCCGGACAGCCTTCGCGCTTGCAGCACATAGTTGCCGTCCAGACGATCAATCTTGGTCCCCATCGCCTGGAAGCCTTTGAGATCAACACTGACCGGACGCGTACCTATGGCGCAACCACCAGGATGGGGGGCTTCGACCCTGCCCAAGCGGCCTAAAAGCGCGCCTACAATGAGGAAGCTGCCACGTATCCTGGTGGCCAGATCTACGGGAACGGAATGCTTCACCAGATCCCCAGCCCTGACCAGCACGCTGTGCGCTCCCTCTATCTTGACGCTGGCTCCCAGGCTGCGCAACAGAGTAGCCATGATGCGAATGTCTTCAATGTCCGGCAAGTTCTCCAACAGGCACTCGTCGGAGGTAAGCAACGTTGCTGCCAGAATGGGCAAAGCAGCATTCTTGGCACCTTCGACAGATACTTCACCCTCCAACTTGGGGCCACCCTCGACTACGATACGCATTTTAGATCACCGTGCTGCAAGCGTTGTCAACAGAGTACTCTGGATTTGACACTCCTGAATCTCCAGCATATTGTTGCTCAACTTCTTATTGACGCTACAGGAGTATATCGCAAATGGCATCTGCTGTCAAAAAAAACCAGTTCCTGACCGGCCTCTCTACTTGGGCATCGCTTTGAGCTTGATGTAGGCTGGACGCGGCCTGAACTCCGGGTATCCAGGATCAGAGATGGCCCACCAGTATTGTTCGTCGGCCTCGGTCCAATCAGGGTCGGCAATGTAGATGAGGCTCATGACGCCTATCCAGGGCGACCAATTGTTCTTGGCCCACTGATAGGCCCGCACGAAGTAGTTAGCCTTTGTCTCTTCATCCACACGATGCCAGGCATAGGAGGGGTGAATTGGGTCGCTGGTCCAACCAAACTCGAGCACAGCACACTGCTTATCTGCATCACCGTATTTCTGCATGATGCGACGCAGGTCCTCTACGCGTCGGAAGCAGAAGAAGCGCTGGCCGCCATAATTGGGATTGCTGGCTGCGTCGTCGGGACTGAGTTCCGGCGGTGCCTTGTAGCCAGCGGCATGAACGCCCAGCACGTCGAAATAGCCATCGCTGTTGCCTCCCATGGACTGATACATCTGCTCCAGATATACGTCGTCAGGCATAGCCTGAGGCGATTGGGTTCCTGTAGGCGTGAGACCGGCGCTGATGACCATCACGTTCGGGTCCGCTTGCTTGATACGCCGGTATGCCTCTCGCAGCAAAGCCACATACTGGGCAGCATTCGGCGGGCGTCCACCCCACTCGCGTGCCAAATTGGGCTCATTCCATATCTCATAGGCCCGGATACGCCCTTTGTAGCGGCTGGCCATGGCATACAGAAAATCACCTAAATCAGCATGATTATCAGGGGGGCCATTGGTTGGATAGTTGCCGCCTGCCCACTGTGGCTGGTGGTCTATGCGCACGAGCAGATCCAGCCCCAGTTTGTTGCACTCGTAGACGATCCAGTCAACACGACTCCAATCGCACTGCCCTTTGCCAGCGCCCTCAACATCACGCCAGCCGATATTCTGCTTGACCCAACCAAAGCCAGCATCCTTGATCATGCCCATGTCTCGGCTGGCCACTTCCGGTCGCCACCACAGAAAGGCTTGCATCCCATACTCCGGAGAGTTCATGCGTAAAGGCTTGGGCGGTGGGACCGTCGGCACAGGACTTGCCTCGAGGGTCGCAGTCAGCGGCACAGGCGTGGCCGTTGGCAGCACAAGCGTCCTTGTGAGCCGAACCACCGTGTTCGTGGCAGGAGGCGGGACAGGGGTCGAACTGGGCTGAACAGCCTGACCCGAGATAGTGAAAGTAGGTCGTGGCGTACGGGTAGCAACCAAGGCTATCGGAGGCGTGGATTCATTGAAGAACAACAACCAAATCAGGCCCACCGCACCAACTAACACCAACACGAGCGCAATCCACAGGATTCCGCCGCTGCGCGTCGGACGGGAGCCAGATTGCTTTATCTCCGTCATGAGAATGCTCCTTCCACTGTCATGCACAAACAGAGCACGGGGTGTTCTCCCGTGCTCTGCAGACTATTCCGGAAAGTCGCGAGCTTACTTGGGCATGTTTGCCAGGGCTGCAAAAGCAGGGCGCATGCTCCAGTCCGGCCGTATAATACCAAAAGCAGCTTTCTCGTCGCCGGCACCGCACACAGGCCCAAAGTTGAGATTCCACAGGAACATGGGCCCTACCCAGCCCCAATTCCTGGCCATTTCGTAGGCACGAGTGATATACTGCGCTTGCTCCATCTCGGTATTGTCTGCCGAATACTCATACCCACCTACCGGCGGCACACCCAGACCCTCCACAGAGGCCCAACCGAATTCGGTCGCCCAGATACGCTTGCCGCCATCGCCGTATTTCAGCATAATGTTACGATAGCTCTCCAGCGTGCCCCGGAAGAACCAACTTGGGTGCCCCGTGGCCTGGAAGCTGGCACTCGGATCCTTGTAGGTTTGCCAGTCTGCATCGGGTGGATTGTTGTACCCACTGGGGTGTGCACCTATAGCATCACAGTAGTTCTTTACCCCAGCCTGATACATCTGTTCAAGATAGACCCGGTCGTCAATAGCGATGTCGCCATCATTCCACCCTGTTGGGGTAAGCGCGCCCGCTATGACGGTTGCACCCGGATCAACAGACTTGATGGCATGATAGGCAGCCTTCAAAAGCTCGACGTACTTACCAGCATTGAGCTTACCGCCCCGGCCACCCCACTCGTAGTACAGATTCTGCTCGTTCCAGATTTCATACGCCTGTACACGCCCCTTGTAGCGGGCAGCCATTTCCCGCATAAAGGTGGCATAGGTTCCGGGATCAGACGGTGGACCTTCATCGGTATCCCCAGGCGGGCGAGCCCACTTGGGAGCCTTGACCACGCTGAATAACAACTTGATACCAGCAGCATTGGCACTGTTCACGATACGATCCAGTGCCCCCCAGTCGTATTGACCTGGCCCGGAATTGAAGCGGAACCATTCAACCTGCTGCTTGTACCATCTGAAGCCCAACTGCTGGACGTGCCCGAACAGTCGGCCGTGGTCGCCGTCTGCGATTGCATCTCCCTGGATGCCATAGTCGAACCCCGGCCCCTGAGTAGCGTGTGTAGCAACAGGGGCTCTCGGCTTCGGACTAGGCGTAGGAGTTGGCGTCGGCGTAGGAGTTGGCGTCGGCGTGGGCGTAGGCGTCGGAATCTCCACCCTGAGGGTGTTGCTACGCACGTCAGTTGTGTGCCCACCATCATCTGAAATGGATGCTGCTATCAGGTAGTAGCCTGGATTGTCAGGTGCCTCCCAAACGTAGCTGGGCGCAGTAAGCGGCGAGACTGCCATAGTGGTTTCCTCATTGGAGGGTCCCTGTATCGTCCAGATGACAGTGAACTCACTATGCACGGGTGGGATGAACAAGTTTCTGAAGTGCCTGAGCAGATCCAGGACGCGCTCGTCATTCTGCTCATCAAAAAGATTCTCCAGCGTTAAGCCGCGTATGTTATAGTCAGCAACCAGCTGCAACTTGTGAGCAATACTAGTTGCATCTTCCAACCAGATTTGAGCATCCCTGTCCTGTTCATCTTTGTAGGCGATCCAGTATGTTGCCGTGTCCTCATCGTACTGGAGTCCACCGGACTCGCATAGTCTGGGCAATAGCAAAGCTACGTCTTCACCAGGTCCTACCGTTTCCTTGCTGCCTTCAACAGCCAAGTGGCATACTTCGGACAGAGCTTGAAGATACGGGACCCTGGTTGAAACCCCACCCACGATTCTGTAGCCATACACTGATATAGCAATCTGCAGTTTCGTTCGGTCAACCTCCCCTACAGCCCAGCGTAGTAGTGCTTCCATCTGGCCACCTGGAGCGTAAGCCGACGGCGAGTCCATGGCCGGAATAACCAAGGTATCCACTACCTCGCCTAACGCCTGCCAGTCATAAGCCCCTGTTTCCCAGCGGTCTTGTGCGACCTGGCTCGGCTCTTCCACACGAACGGACAGCATCTTGCCCTGCACATGCAATGAATCGGCCAGTTCCGCCACAAAGGAAACAAACTCGTCACGCAGGCTTGGGTCGAGACCCTGGTAGTACAACTGCACGCCTGCGTACGTCTTCTCCACTGCCAGGTCGGTGAGCGCGGCAATGCTGTTGCTTCGTGCCTCTGGATCCAACAAGACACTGTTGAGCACTTCGGGTCGCACTTTGCCGTCCTCGCGATTGCTGACAACCGGCAAGATGAAATAGCCTTGCGGTACACCGACCCAACCCGTGTTGTGTGCGTAACTCACTGTACCATCAGCGTTCAAGCAAAAGCCATTAGGATTGATCCCCGATAGGAAGCTCGTTCGCGGGCCTGTCACTTCAGCTTCAGCCAACAGCACGCCCCTTGCTGCATCCGGTACGTCATTCTCAGCCGACAGGATGCTCACTGCCCTGTCGGCTATCCCACCATCGTCCTCCACTACCACAGCTACGGCGGGATTCAAGCGCTTCGTCTGCACCACTGCTGCCATAGACGGAACGGAGGCAAGGTGTGCTTCGAGCACTCCCTCTTCGGGTATCACATGCGCAGGTGCCCATTCCCAGTTCTGTCCATCCCAGGTATAAAGATCTGCGGTATCAGGATCGATGCCCTCCGGCAGAGGCAGGATCAAGATGGCTTCCGAGGGCAGTGAGCCGTATGCGTCGAAGCGATAGATGTAGTCATCTTGCACTATCACCGGCTCTGCAGAAATCGCCTTCGCAGCCCTGTCCTCTATCTGGTCTCCTACTCCGGAAAGAAAGTCTAGACAGGACATGGCGAGCATCTTCAAGCGAAGTTGTCTGCTCAAAGCCCCCTCAGGGATCAGAAGCTGGGCGCCATTAAGACTACTGACGGCTCCCCCCGCTTGGGTGATCAGGGGGTAGTCAAGGTGTAAGACCCGCGTCCCGGCGGAGATAGGAGGCAGCCACAGGCTGGAAACCAGAAGAAGCACAGCAATGGCGTATGCTGCGTTCTCCGCGCGTGGATCGTGGACCACTCGCCTCAGAGACTTGAGAAAAGGAGTCTCCTGCATATAGATCCTTTCTGACCAAGGGTTACTGGACGTGCCAGTGCCTTACATAACAGAGGGGCTAGGATGCACGCGAAACAGCACCTAGCCCTAGTACTAGTCTACAATCTCGGGAAGGCGACTCGATTCAGTCGCCGATACAGACTGCTCGTTGCTGCTATGGACACAAGGACGATTGGAGCGACCTCCAACCGTTCTACCATCCACAACCGGCACTGCTGTCCTCCAGTATTCGGAATGCGCGCATTCTATCACAAGAGATGTCTTTTGGCAAATGCGGCTGAGCGGGGTCTTTCAGATTTGGCCAAGTTCTTGGTAGATGAACTCCCATTGCTCGTTCGACCACCGCCCAGGCAACTCAGTCCACAGGAAGAGAATAGCCTGAGCACCTTCGTGGCGGCGTCAAAGATGCGATAGCCCCCGTGTCTAGTCAGTGCGCTTCGTCAGCCGCGTGCCTGGCATAGGACGCGGACTGCCGTCCGCTTAGAGCCTATGCCAGTAGCTTGGGATTGAGCTGGATTTGTGTACAGAGCTTTGACCCTGGCTCCGATACTTGACCAGACGCAAACCGCTTTTGGCCCAAAATCTGTCGTGCATCCACTCGAAGCGTGTCTTTTGACATAGCACGCGCAGCCTCTATAATTGGCTCGGAAGGAGGCAAAACTTTGAAACACGTCATAGGATTCAAGTGCATGCTCTGTGGGGCAGAATATGGTATTGACGAGGTAGACTACGTTTGCCCAAGGCACGGCAATGAGGGCATCCTCGACGTCATCTACGACTATGAGTTCATCAGACGTCACATATCTAAAGCCAAACTAGCAGAGAGCCGTGACTACTCCATCTGGCGCTATGCCGACTTGTTGCCCATCACAAATCGGCAGTTCATTCCCCCCTTGCAGGTGGGCTGGACCCCGCTGTACCATGCGCTGCGATTAGGAGCGCAGATGGGTCTGGCGCACCTCTATATCAAAGATGACGGACGCAATCCCACCGCTTCGTTCAAGGATCGCGCCAGCGCTGTTGGAATTGTCAAAGCGAGAGAACTGGGAAAGGATATCATCACCGCCGCCTCCACCGGCAACGCTGCCTCATCCCTGGCCGGCCTGGCAGCGAGCGTGGGGCTGACCACCTACATCTTCGTCCCCGAGCGGGCTCCGCAGGCCAAAGTAGCACAACTACTCGTCTTCGGAGCGAACGTGGTCATGGTGCGCGGCACCTATGATCAGGCCTTTGACCTATGCCTGGAAGCATCTGCAGAATACGGATGGTACAGTCGGAACACAGCCTATAACCCCTATCTATCCGAGGGCAAGAAGACAGCGGCTTTCGAAATCTGCGAGCAACTGGAGTGGAACCCTCCAGACAAGATCTTTGTCGCCGTGGGTGATGGCTGCATCATCGGGGGATTGTGGAAGGGGCTGAAGGACCTCCACGCTTTGGGTTTCATCAGCCGCCTGCCGCAACTCATCGGGGTACAAGCTGAAGGTTCCGCAGTGCTGGTCAAGGCCTGGCAAGAGGGGACAGAGGCAATCACGCCCATAGTGCCACATACAATCGCCGACAGCATATCCGTGGGTGTGCCTCGTGATGCCATCAAGGCGCTGCGCGCAGTCCGTCAGTCGGGAGGTCAATTTGTCGCCGTAAGCGATGAGGAGATACTCGAGGCCATGCGTATACTGGCACGAAGCGCTGGCGTCTTTGGTGAACCAGCGGGAGTGACCGGATTCGCCGGCCTCCGCAAGTCCCTCGAACAAGGGCGAGTAAATCCAGATGAACACGTCGTCGTGCTAGTCACCGGCAATGGGCTCAAGGATGTGCAAAGCGCCATCCAGGCTGCTGGCAAACCGCACATCATAGAACCCACTATGGATGCTTTGCGCGAGGTCATGACGCACGTGTCGTAGACTTGTGCTAGACCTACTCAAGGCTCTTCTGCAGGATCAAACACTTGTTCGTCGTACCTGCCCGCAGCGTTCCAGAACATCCATCCGCAAGTCCTGGCATCCATTACTGCCTTCCTCTGCAGACGCATTTGTTCGACATCGTACCAGTAGTGCTGCAGCCAGGGACGCACTTTCGTCTTGGTACGCCTGGTCAATTCAACGCAACTGCGATAGACAACCTGATAAGGATACAACCCAGGCTGGTCGTATCCCAGATTTCCAGGCTCAAACGTCGCAGGATAGAGCATGGGAGAAATGTAGTCCATGTAGGGTGCGATGTCAATGACTCGCTGCCCAATGCCCATGTCCTCCTCTGGCGAGACCCAGACGGTTAATCCAAAGATGTCTGCCGACAACAGGACTGAGTAGGGCTCCAGTTCACAGCGCAATCGCGCACAGAACTCGTTCATGGTCTTGCAGCGCGATTCCAGCGTGCTCTCCTGCGCATAACGGGTCTCGAGAACAGCGCCATCGGACGGGAAGCGCAGGTAGTCAAACTGCAATTCGTCGAAGCCAAGCATGGCCACCTCTTTGGCAATGGCGATGTTGTAATCCTGCACTTCCTTGCGGAAGGGATCGCCCCACGATGATCCCTCAGAGTCCCTCCACAGTTCGCCGCTTTCTGTGCGCACAGCCCATTCTGGATAAGCAGTGGCTAACGTCGAGTCCTTGAAAACCACCAGGCGTGCAATGATGTAGATGCCTTTCTCGCGGCAAAGCGACACAAACTCACCGATATCCATAACCTCTGGCTTGTATGCCCCAGTCCCCTGAGCCAGGACTGACCCACTGGGATAAGCCAGCCAACCCCGGTCATTTTTCACATCCACCACAATAGCATTAAGCTCCGTACGGTGCACCAGGTCAATCAGCTCGTGCACTCTTCTCTCACTGGCGAGAATGCCAAAGGGCATGTAGATGCCTCTGACCTGGAACTGTTTGAGATAGACGTCCACCTCGGTCATTGGCCCGACTTCAATTTCGGACCTGTCATAGCCCACAGCAGCAATCACGAGGTTGATCGGAGAGGGCAAATCCACAAAAGTGTAGCTCCCATCTGCTCCCGTGATAGAGGAAGTAATCACCCTTCCTGCAGAAGCTACTGTCGCAATAGCACCCTTCAGGGGCTCGCCATTGCTGCTGTCCCTGACCACACCTCGGAGCGTGTTGGGACGTATAGCGACAGAAACCGTGTCGCCTCCATGCCACACCAGCTCTGTCGCGGCATAACCGACAGCCTGGACTGATACCACTGAGCCCGTGAGAAGACGTTTCATGATCACCGTGCCACGCGCGTCCGTAGTAAGACGCGTGGAACCGTAGACTACTACCGAATCCGGAACAGGCTGCCAGGAGTAGATGTCCAAGACCACGACTCTGATCTCCGTAGGTCGAAGTACAAAGTCCTGCACCTCCTGTCCACTGAGGACAACGCTGCTCATTTCGTAGCCCGGC
>Ga0315543_1002481_pt1 | contig 17925 bp, 11 predicted proteins | sample SalMarSW160210MG_2_FD_203098 | JGI IMG/M metagenome (GOLD analysis project Ga0315543, IMG submission 203098) | Salt marsh sediment microbial communities from the Plum Island Ecosystem LTER, Massachusetts, United States - Salt Marsh Sediment SW1601-210 ...
CTCTTGGCGACGATCCCGTCGTGCTCTTCGTGGGCCGCATCCAAGTCCTCAAGGGCATCGACGTCGCCATTACCGCCTTCGCCGGGATTCCCGAAGAGGCCACCGCCCGCCCGCCCCACCTCGTGATTGTCGGCGGCCCGAGCGGCCCCGGCGGCGAGATGGAGCTCGCTCGGCTCCACGAGCTCGCCGCCGCGCTCGGTGTTGCCGCAAGGGTGCACTTCCTCCCGCCGCAGCCCCACGATCAGCTCGCCTGCTTCTACCAAGCGGCCGACGTGCTCATCATGCCGTCTCGCACCGAATCGTTCGGGCTGGTGGCAGCCGAGGCACAAGCCTGCGGATTGCCCGTCGTCGCCGCCGCGGTCGGGGGGCTCCGCTTCGTCGTCGACGACGGCCGCTCCGGCTACCTGGTGGAGGGCCACGATCCCGCTGCCTACACCGATGCCGTCACCCGGGTGCTGTCTGATCACGGGCTCGCCATGAAGCTGTCGCGCGGCGGCATCGACTTCGCCGAGCGGTTCTCGTGGTCGAAGACCGCCGACAACCTGGTCGAGCTGTACCACGGCATCACCGGAAAATGACCGGGTCTCATCGCGGTCGTTTCGGCCCGGCTCGCCGAGGTCATCATCGTGCTCTCGAAACGGCCCGCGCCGGGAAGCCCGACACGCGAAAAAAAGCGGTGCGGGACTTGTCGACACGTCGTTGTGCACAAGACCCTGTGGATTGCTGTGGATATGTGGAGAACCCCGGATTGGGAACGTCAAGTGATGCCGGTTGACGCGACGATCAACAAATGCCGGACCGATTCTGGGCCAGAATCCGGAATCTGACAGGCTTGAATCGTCCGCCCCGTGTTCGTAAGGTCGGATGGCGAAGCCCAAGGGGCTCGAGCACCCAGACCTCGTTCGGGGAAGTGCGGGGAACGGATGCGGGGGTTCCTTGGGCTTTGCTCTCTTTGGCGCCGAACGGTGGCCGCCCGTAACGGATTGCAGCCCACTGCACGGCCCTCAGAACCCGAAGATCAGATCGTTCAGCCTGATCCGGGTCGTCTCATAGGTGTCGAGGTTGATCTGGAGCGAACCGAGACGCAGGCCTTTCATCCGCTCTCCGAAGTGGGTGGCGATACGAACGACTCCCTCGTCATACTCGAGAGCGCCAAGTCCCAGACACCGGCCATCACCGTCCTGGACCCCGACGAGCATGCCGGCAAGGCGCGACACGTCGAAGGCCTCGGGAAGGGTGGGCGCGAAGACGGAGGTGTGCACTCGCCAGCGCGGCAGCGGCGGTTCCAGTGCCCGCCGAAACGACTCGATGCGGCGGGCACGCCGGTCCACCGGGCTGGCAGGAATGAGATCCGGAGGGGGAGCCGCCTTGGCGATACGGGCCGACAAGAACCGCCTCAGCATGCCAACGATCGGCTCCATCTCCTCACCACGCTGCATCACGATGACCAGCGTCGGGGCACACACCTCCATGAGGTGGTACTTGAGGGTCTGGCCCAGCACGCCGGAGACAACACTGGAGGTGTCGAGGACGATGAAATCCGCCTCCTGGCGAGCGATGTCGACGAGGGCCGCCGTTGACACCACGTGGGGCAGCACAACACTCTGGGGTTGAGTCGATCCGACGAAACGCAACTCGTCGGCCTCGATCAGGTTCTCCAGGTCGTCGATGGATCGGACCCACCGGAGCCCGACACAGGCGGGAGGGCCCACCGTGGAGACGCCGATGTCGGCGTCGATGAAAGCGGTGCTGAGGCCGGCGCCGAGAGCGCCGTCGAGGAGGTATCGGGACATGGTGGTCTTCCCGGTGTCGCTCTCTCCGATCACCATGATGACGCCACGCTCGCCCAGAACGCGATCGCGCAATGACGCGTAATGCTCGGCCGGCTCCTCCAACAACCCTCCTCCGATGTCCTCTCGGCGATTCTATGCTGCCGCCGCCGCCACGCCGCCGACGTCTCAGCGGACACGGGATCGGCGGCCGGGCGATCCCATCGATTCCACCGCGCGACCCAACCGGGGTGACGGTGCCGGCGCCGATCCGGCAGAGGAGCGTCCGACACCCCGCCGGCCGAGGGGTGAGATGATCTCGATGCAGCGAATCAGCGGCGTCGCCCGCGAGAATGCGGCCCCATGACCGGCCGCTCGCGTCCGAGCTGGTGGGGACAGCGCCTCCACGTGGTGGTGACCATCGTGGTGTTCGTCACGCTCGCCTCGCTCGACAACGCCGCCATCGCTGCCATCCCGCAGATGGTGCTGCCGATCACCGAGGCCCTCCACACCTCGGAGACGGCCATCGGGGTCATGACTGCCACGGTCATCCTCCTGGCCGCGCTGACCGCAGTCGGGTGGGGCTACTGGGGAGACCGCTCCAATCGCAAGCGGCTGCTCTTCGCCGGGACTCTGGTGTGGGCGCTCGGCTCCTACCTCAGCGCCGGAGCGGAGAGCTACCGCGAGCTGTTCCAGTGGCAGATCCTCACCGCGATCGGGCTCGGCGCCATCGCATCGGTCGGCTTCTCGGTGATCAGCGACTTCGTTTCCCCACGCCGCCGCGGACTGGCGATGAGCTTCTGGGGCCTCGCCGAGGGCCTGGGCACGCTCGGTGGAGGCCTCCTCGCCAGCCAGATCGGAGCCGAGGACTTCGGCGCCCCGCTTCGACTCATCGCCCTGCTCGGCACCGCCTTTGCCGTCCTCTACCTGTTCACCTTCGACGCCCCACGGGGTTTCCGGGAGCCGGCCCTGCGGGCCATGCACGAGGCGGGCGATCCCTACGAGCACCGGATCGATGTCGGGCAGCTCCCCGATCTCTTCAAGCGGCGCACCAACGTCTGGCTGATCGCCCAGGGACTGAGCGCCCAGTTCGCTTACGGCTCACTCATCTGGGTGCCGCTGCTGTACCAGGAGAAGATCGTGGCACTCGGCTATGACATCGAGACCGCCACCAAGGTGGGTGGCCTCATGGCTGCCATCCTCCGGCTCGGCGGTCTCTTCTCAATTCTCGCCGGAGTGATCGGCGACCGGATGCAGCGCCGCACCCTGAGCGGGCGCGCCATCGTGAGCACGGTCGGCATCCTGGGCGCCGTTCCCTTCTTCCTGGTGTTCTTCTTCATCCCCCTCCGCGGCCTCGAGGTCACCAACGGGGCCAGCACCGCCACCCTGGTACCCGAGGTCCTCCGCGCCCTGGTCACGAATCCCTGGGTGGCAGCTGCCTTCTTCACCTCGTTGACCGCGCTGGCTCTCACCTCCGCCGATTCGCCCAACTGGTTCGCGCTAGTCTCCGATGTCAACCTCCCCGAGCACCGGGGAACCGTCTTCGGCCTCGGCCACTTCGCCAGTGGGCTGGGACGTTCGGCGGGCAATGTCCTGACGGCGGCTGCCGCCGGCGGGTTCACCCGGGCTTTCCCCCCGCCGCTCAACTGGGCGGTCGGCCTTGCGATGTTTCAGGTGTTCTTCCTCCCCACCGGCTACTGCTACGCCAGGGCGGCTCAGACGTCTCCGGGGGACATCCGGCAGGTCGAAGCGACCCTTCGCAACCGGGTCGCTCGATCGCCACGCGGGAAACCCTCGCAGTAGAATGTCGACCGACGCGCAGCCGAGTGGGAAGGGGTTCTGATGGTACGAAGACTCGTGTTCCTCGTCTTCGCCGCCGGCATGCTGCTGGCAGCGGTCCCATCCATCGCCGGAGCCGGCGTGGAACCCGAGGGGGCGTGCTGGGGCACTGCCACCATCAAGGGGGTGACGTACACGCCGGCCAACGACACTCCGTCGAACGCGATTCCGCTCCCCGACGAGGACGGCATCCTGATCGACTACGAGGGGACGGTGGATTTCGAGAACACGCACCACAGCGGCGAGATCGGCGTGAGGATCGCCGGCTTCGACATCGCCATTGCCGACTGGGGTGATGCAAACACCGCCGACGACCGTGGTGCCTCGGGCACCTACGAGCTCGACGACGCCTACGAGAAGATCGAGGATGTCGTGCCGTTCGGCAGAGTGCCGGGGATCTGGATCGTGAGTGGCTCGCACACCGCCTCAGGCGGGGAGTGCTCGGGCTTCGCCATGATCAAGATCGAAGGCAATCCGCTGTCGCATCCGGTCGGATGGGTCGCCCTCGGCGGCCTGGTCCTGACCGGGGCAGGGCTCGCCTTCGCGGCGTTCGCCCGGCCGGGCGTGGGGAGGCCATGATGAGGGGACGACCGATCCTGGGTGCCGTCGCCGGGCTGTTCTTCGGACTCTTCCTGTCCCTGACGCTGATGCTGTGGGGCGTCTGGCCACTCGACAGAATGAGCCTGATCGGGCTGCCCGTCCTGTTCATGATCGTGGGCTTGGTACTCGCTTTCTTGGCGCCGCTGGGCCGCAAGAAGGCCGGTGGAGCCGCTGCGACCGCAGAAGAGGTCACGGGAGCCGCTGCGACGGCAGAAGAGGTCACGGGAGCCGTCGAAACCAAAGAAGAGGTCGAGAAGGCCGTCGACGTTGAGAAAGAGATCGAGGAAGCCACCGAGTAGCGATCTCGTTCCTCGACGGCGCCACGAGAGGTGACGTTGTCGTCGGCGCGCCGCCGGGGAGTTGATCAGATGCCGGTGCGAACGCGGTGACGCGCCCACAAGGCGGCGCCCGTCACCAGGGCGATCCCGACGACGAACAACGCCACCAGGGCCGCGGCGGCGTCGCCGAAGAAGTGGAACACGGTCTGGGGCACGAAGAGGAAGATGCCGACCGCGCCCAGTGCGAGAGCGCTCTTGCGGTCGTCGATCAAGCCGATGGCGGCCAGCGCCGTCGCGGTGACGAGGCCCAAGGTCAAGCCGATCGCTTCCAGATCAGACCCTGCCACGAGCTGCGCCCCGAACAGTGACATGGCCGCGCCAACTGCGATTCCCGTTTCTCCTGGAGGAAGCGCGCTGAGCCGAGCGGCCAGAAGCCACATCACGCCGAGCGCCCAGTAGGTGAAACCGGCCGCTTCCTGTGAGTCCAGGTCACTGACCGTGATGATCCCTGCCACCAGCAACGCCACGCTCGCGAAGACGACGAGGTGCTGGAGCACACCACGGTGCATCGCATACAGCGCCGCTCCGTAGACCACGGCAACCGCGCCGGTCGCTATCGTCGTCACTTCTTCGGACCACTCGACGAGATCGCAAGCGGTGATCCAGGCCGCCGCCGCCAACGCGGCAACCGAGCAGGTCCACAGCACCGCGGCGAGTCGATCGGCCGCCGGTTCCACAGACGCCCTGATGAGCCATCCGCCCCCGAAGAGCACGGCCGCCGTCAGGAGAAAGAGCCCTGCCTGAGCCCACGGCTCCATGTCGGCCCACACATCGGCCGTCAGGATGGCGACCGCCCAGAACGCGAGGGCGGCCCCCACGTAGCCGAGGACCTCGGTGACGATCGGGATCCGACCCGTCTTCGGCTCCGCCGAACGCCCTGTGGCCTCGGCGACGCGGATCGCCTCCGCCTGCTCGGGGGTGATCAGTCCCGCGGCCGTCCACGAATCGAGACTTGATTCGAGATCACGCATGAGCGATTCCTCCCGCTGAGCACTCCGGGATCTTCCGATCACGGTACCAGCGTCCCGACCTCCGGATTGGCATCGCTCGTTCCCCTTTGCTGAGAGGGCGACCGGCCAGGAGCCACCGCAGGCGGCGTTCGAGCCGAGGGGGTACAACGGCGCGATCGCGAAAACGCGATCCCCCTCGCGAAACAAAACCAGCGGGAGCGCTTGCCCTGGAACCGCTTCCGGCGTTAGAAAGCTCCTGTCTTCCCCGTCATTGCATTGCAGTGGCTACGCGCTTTGAATTCCCTTGACGTAGTTACAGCGGTGTAACTAAGATGGACTTCCCTATGCGATATGTGGGGCCACATCCCCTTCCCCACCCCCACATGTTGTAGTTGTGGATATCTGTGTGGAGAAGACCTGCCCCTAACGCTCAGGGGGCCGCTAGCCAGGGAGGGACCATATGGCCGAGGGTCTACGGATCGAACGTCGGTTCACATCGGAGCGGATCAGCCCGTACGACACGGTGGAATGGACCCAGCGCGATTCCCGGATCACCAACCCCGACGGATCGGTCGTCTTCGAGATGAAGGACGCCGAGGTCCCGGCCCACTGGTCACAGGTGGCCTCCGACATCATGGCGTCGAAGTACTTCCGCAAGGCCGGCGTACCCCAGCTCGACGAGCGCGGCAACCCCACCTTCGACGATAACGGCAAGATGATCACCGGCCCGGAGCGCTCCGCCCGCCAGGTGATCAAGCGGCTCGCTTCGACCTGGCGCTGGTGGGGCGAGAGGCACGGCTACTTCGCGTCCGAGAACGACGCCGAGATCTTCGAGGATGAGCTGGCTTACATGCTGCTGCACCAGATGGCGGCACCAAACTCGCCTCAGTGGTTCAACACCGGCCTCCACCACCAATACGGCATCACCGGCACCGAGCAGGGCTTCTGGTACGTCGACCCCGAGACCGAGGAGGCCGTCGCCTCCCCCGACGCCTACAGTCGCCCCGCCCCTCACGCCTGTTTCATCAACGGCATCGACGACGACCTGGTGAACCCGGGCGGCATCATGGACCTGTGGGTGCGCGAGGCGCGCCTGTTCAAGATGGGAGCCGGGTCGGGCGCCAACTTCTCACACATCCGCGCCGAGGGCGAGCCGCTCTCGGGAGGCGGAAAGTCGTCCGGGCTCATGAGCTTCCTGAAGGTCGGCGACCGCGCCGCCGGTGCCATCAAGTCGGGCGGCACCACCCGCCGGGCCGCCAAGATGGTCATCGTCGACATCGACCATCCCGACGTCGAGACGTTCATCGGCTGGAAGGCCGCCGAGGAGGACAAGGTCCGGGCACTGGTGGCCGCCGGTTACCCGGCCGACTTCAACGGCGAGGCCTACGCCACCGTGTCGGGCCAGAACTCGAACAACTCGGTGCGGCTCTCCAACGAGTTCATCGAAGCGGTGCTCGACGATGCCGACTGGGAGCTCACCGCCCGTACGGACGGCTCGGTGATGAAACGGGTCAAGGCGAAGGACCTCTGGAGCCAGATCGCCGAGGCCGCCTGGAAGTGCGCCGACCCCGGCGTGCAGTTCGACTCGACGATCCAGGAATGGCACACCTGCCCGGCCGACGGCAGGATCCGAGCGACGAACCCTTGCTCGGAGTACGTGTTCCTCGACAACACCGCCTGCAACCTGGCGAGCCTCAACCTCGGCACCTTCTACGACGACGCCACCGGGGAGGTCGACCTCGACGGCTACCGCTACGCCATCCGCCTGTGGTCGATCGTGCTCGAGATCTCGGTAACGATGGCCCACTTCCCCTCCAAGGCGATCGCCGAGGGAAGCTACGACTACCGCACCCTCGGCCTCGGCTACGCAAACCTCGGCTCGCTGCTGATGCGCATGGGCATCCCCTACGACTCCGACGAGGGCAGGGCGATCGCCGGCGCGCTGACGGCGATCCTCACCGGGTACTCCTACGCCGCCTCCTCCGAGATGGCCGAGGTACTCGGACCGTTCCGGCGCTTCGCCGACAACCGCGACGCCATGTTGCGGGTGATGCGCAACCACCAGGCCGCCGTCTACAACGCTCCCCAGCGCGAGTACGACGGAGTGTCGACCAAGGTGATGGGCATCGACCCGACGTATTGCCCTTCGAACCTGCTGCACGAGGCTCGCAACGCCTGGAACATCGCGGTGAAGATGGGCGAGGAGTACGGCTACCGCAACGCCCAGGTGACGTGCATCGCCCCGACCGGCACCATCGGCCTGCTGATGGACGCCGATACCACCGGGGTCGAGCCCGACTTCGCCCTCGTCAAGTTCAAGAAGCTCGCCGGCGGCGGCTACTTCAAGATCGCCAACCAGTCGCTGACCCCGGCGCTGCACCGCCTCGGATACGCCGAGCGCAGCATCGAGCAGATCATCGAGTACGTGGTAGGCACCATGTCGATGCACGGTGCGCCCCACGTCAACTCGGCGACGCTGATCGCAAAGGGCTTCACCGGCCAGGACATCGAGAAGATAGAGCGCACCCTGCCCGGAGTGTTCGAGCTGCGCTTCGCCTTCAACCAGTGGACCCTGGGCGAGGAGACGATGCAGCGCCTCGGCTTCACGCCGGAGCAGTACAAGGAGGCCGGATTCGACATGCTGCGGGTCCTCGGCTTCACCGGGACCCAAATCCAGGAGGCCAACGACTACATCTGCGGGCACCAGACCATCGAGGGCGCTCCCGGCGTGCTCGACGAGCACCTCCCGGTGTTCGACACCGCCAACCGCAACGGGCGGTTGGGACAGCGCTTCATCCACCACACCGGCCACATCAAGATGATGGCGGCGGCGCAGCCCTTCGTCTCGGGAGCGATCTCGAAGACGATCAACATGCCCAACGAGGTCACAACCGACGATATCGCTGAGTCCTACCGCATGTCCTGGGAGCTGGGCCTGAAGGCGATAGCACTGTATCGGGACGGTTCGAAGGCATCGCAGCCGCTGTCGTCGGGCAGCGACGAGGTCGCCTCCGAGCAGGACGAGGACGGCCTCCAGGACGCCCTCGACGACGAGATGGAGATGGTCTCCGGCCAGATCGTCCACGGCGGCATGTTCGCTCCCGGGGTCTCGCCGACCCAGGCCTACAAGGAGATCCACCGGCCCCGCTTCCTCCTGCCGGCGCGGCGGCACGGCTTCACCCAGGAGGCCCGGGTGGGTGGCCACAAGGTCTTCCTGCGCACCGGCCAGTACGCCGACGGCACCCTCGGCGAGCTGTTCATCGACCTGGCCAAGGAAGGCGCCACACTGCGCGGGATTCTCTCCTGCCTGGCAATCGCGGTCTCGAAGGGACTCCAATACGGCGTCCCACTGGAAGAGTTCGTCGACACGTTCACCTTCCAGACGTTCGAACCCCGCGGCATGGTGGAGGGCCACCCCAACATCAAGATGGCCAACTCGATCATCGACTACGTCTTCCGGGCGCTCGGGGTCGAGTACCTCCACCGGGACGAGCTGGCACAGGTGCCCCCGGTGCGAGGCGAGCTGCCGGAGCCACCCGAGGGCATCGCAGTCGAGGCCGGGTATCAGATGGCCCTGGAGGATGCCGCCAAGGAGATGGACATCGCCGCCGAGACGAGAGCGGCCGAGTTCGTCGATGCCGAGACCGACGACGACCTGATCGGCACGGCCATCATCGGGGCAGGCGGCAGGCCGGCGCAGGTGAGGCCGCGGGGCGGCGTCGCCACCGCCATCGCGCCACGGACCGCGGCCGAAGTGCAGACCGCGGCACTGCAGGCGGTGCTCGCCGACAAGATGGGCGATGCCCCCCTCTGTGACACCTGCGGGCACATCACGGTGAGGAACGGATCGTGCTACCGCTGCCTCAACTGCGGCGACTCCAAAGGATGTAGCTGAGGTAGGAAGGCAACCAGCTACGCGAACCGAGGGCGCCCCAACGGGGCGCCCTCGGTTCGCGGTGAGCCGCGATTCGTACACGGTGGCAATCGCGAAGGGCATGAGCAGGCGAGAGTCCGCTGAGCTGCACGCCGTACCCCGATCACCTTCAACACGCCTCGACGCCCGGTACGATGCTCGTTCCACACGAAGGGACGTCGCCATGGCGGGAATCAGCCGCCTCCCGAAGAAGATCGCCGAGACGGCGGAGGCGCTGGTGTTGATCGCCGCCGCCATCATGTCGACGCCGTTCGTCGGGTCACGGCGCCGACACTGGGGCGCCACCGATGAGGAGGCAGCCGATCACATGCCCGGCGACGCGCTGGTCCCGGAACCCGAGTGGAGCTACACCTACGCCATCACCATCAGCGCTCCGCGGGAGGACGTGTGGCCGTGGATAGCCCAGCTCGGGCAGGGGCGAGGCGGCTTCTACAGCTACCAGACCCTCGAGAACTTGCTCGGCTGCCGCATCCACAACGTCGACCACGTCGTGCCCGAGCTCCAGCAGCTCGACCTCGGCGACCCGATCAGCCTCCACCCCGAGTCGCCGCCTCTTCGCGTGGAGCAGGTCGAGCCGCCGGAGACGCTGGTGCTGCACGGCGCGCCCTACCCCGACGAGCAACCGGCCGAGGGCGGTTACGCCGTCGCCACGTGGCAGTTCCGGCTCGCGGAGAACCCGGGCGAGAAGACCCGGCTCATCATCCGCGGACGTCACGACTACAGCCCCGGTTTCGCCAACCGGCTGTTCTTCGGCGCCTTCCCGATGGAGCCGATCATGTTCGTCATGACCCGCAAGATGATGCTCGGTATCAAGGAGTTGGCGCAAGCATCACGGGCGAGCTCCTCGAGCGCCCCGGATCCGCAGTAACGCTCGCGGCCACCGGCGCCGACTTTCCGGCGCAGCGGCTCAGAATCCCGGTTCGCCGTCGGCAGGCTCACAAAGCGTCACGACACCGCCGGTCACCGACCATGTAACGGTCGCCCCCGGACCGGCCTGATACTGCAGCTCCATGGCCGACCGCGGCCCGTCCTCGCGCCGACTCGGCCCCCACTGGTCGAGCCAGTCCGTGACGAGCGTCGGCTCGCCGCTCTCCGGGGTGACGATCACCCTCCCCTTGCCAACGATCTCTCTCACCTCGATGTCGCCCTCGGCCAGCGTCACGCAAGGAGGCACGCCATCGACGCCAGCAGGACGGGGCATAGTGCGGATCCTGATCCGCGCCGCGTCCAGCTCCTCCTGATCCTGGACCGGATGCCAGTCCCAGCCCTCCCGATCCATGCGCAACAACCCTTTGGGCACGGCCCACCCACCGGACATGACGAGCCGTCCCGAAGGGTGATACGGTTCACCGGCGTCGAGCAGCGTCATCGCCGCCTCCGCCCGGATTCGATTCCTCGCGCCGTCCTCGGCCGCGTCGCGCATCTCGTTCACCCAGACCGGCACGTTCAACCACAATGCCGCCGTCAGCGCCACGACTGCGATCAGGGCATCGAGCCGCACACGGAGTCGGGGCAGGGCCGGCATGATCGCCAGGTAGAGCAGCACCGATGGCCACAAGCCGTAGCGAAGCGTCGACACTCGGGCGTGTCCGGGGGCGATCCGCACCGCCCACGCCAGCGCGAAGTACGCCACGACGGTGAGCACCCAGGCAGTCGTCACCACCCGGAGGTCGGGCCGGCGCATCGCCGCGACAACCCCCACCACCACGAGGGCCACAGTGAGCCAGTCCCATCCCCAGCCCAACGACCGAGGCAGGTGGAAGGCAAGCAACCGGAGTACTCCGATCGGGGCAGTCGTCACGTCGTGGAGGCTGACGGAGTTGTAGGCGTTGTGCATCCGCAGGTACCAGGCCACGTAGAAAAGACCCGCCGGCGCCAGACCGAAGAACACCACGGCGCGTCGCCGGTAGATGAGGGCGGTCGCCCAGAGACTTGCGTAGAAGGCTGCGCCGATCTCCCCGGTCGTCAAGGTCATGAAGGCCGCAAAACCGAACGCCCACGATCGCCAGCCTTTCCACCGATCTGCAACGAGCATCTCGACCGCCACCACTCCCGCCGTGACCGAGGCGAGATGGCCGACCGTGCCGTCGTAGAGGAAGCCCGAAGCCCCGAGGAACATCAGCACAACGGCGCCGGCGCCCGCGATCGTGCGCGGCGCCCCGCGACGTAGCACAACCAGCCAGACGCCGATGACGACGAGGGGGTACCCAATCGCACGGGGAAGCACGTACCAGGGCCAGTAGTCGAACGCGACGATCTTGATCATGCCGCGGTAGAACACGACGGCGAACCACTGGAGGCTGCCGGCATGTTGGCCGAGGAGACCGCGGATCGTCCTGGCGGATCGGGATTGGACGTAGTCCCAGGCATCCCAGCGGAACCAGCCATCCCGCATGAGCCACAAGGCGACGGTTGCCGCCACGACGGCGGCGATTGAGATGAGCCCCCATTCGGCGGGCGATGGCATCCAGGAACGGCGCGGTGTCGCCTCGCCTGGCGCTTCAGTCATCCGACCTCGGTTCCCGCGGAGAGCAGCCAGGCTACCGGCCTCCACCCCACATCGTGGCTGCCGGTCGCGCCGGGCGGCGAATTGCGCACGCCGGCGCCGGCCCGATCCTCACCGAATCCCGCATCCCTCGTCGTCGTCGCCGCCGTCGCCCCGGCCTGACCCCTCCCCGAGGGCACCCTGATCGTGCAGGGGTCAATCCAGGGTGATCCCCCATGGTGCCGGCAGCCTCCTCCCCACACGATGCCCGGGAGACATCAACGGCGAAGCCGCGGCGGCACCGACGTCGCCGCGAGGCGAGGAGGAAGTCATGTCCACCCACGGATTCACCGGAAGGCTCGCCGGGGCGGCGGCCCGTCATCCCTGGCGCACGATCACGATCTGGATCGTCGCCCTGGCCGGAGCCGTCGTGCTCGCCACCGGCATCGGCAGCGTCCTCACCGAGGACAGCGACTCAACGGTTCAGACCGAGTCGGAGCGAGCTCAGGATCTCTTCGACGAGCACTTCTCGGCGACGACGGCGGCCGACGACGATGGTCAGGCGCCGGAGACACAGGAGGCGGAGTACGTCCTGGTCGAGAGCGACGGCGCGACGGTCGACGAACCCAAATTCGCGTCGATGGTGGCAGGCGTCGTCGCCGAGCTCCGGCAGATACCCGCGGTGATCTCGGCCGTGTCCTACCTCGACGGCGCCCCCGGCCTCACATCGGAGGACGGCACCGTCGCCCTCATCCCGGTCGATCTGGCCGGTGACGGAGAGGCATCCGACCTCGCCGCTCCGCTCGTCACCGTTGTCGAGAATGCCGACGCCGCCCCGGCTTTTCGGGTCACCACCATCGGCAACGGGTCGGTCTGGAACGAGGTCGGCGACCTCGTCGACGACACCCTGCGCCGCGGCGAGATGCTGGGTGTCTCGATCGCGCTGGTGATCCTCGCCCTCGTCTTCGGGGCGCTCGTGGCCGCTGGGATCCCGTTGATCCTCGCCCTCGCCTCGATCATCCTGGCGCTCGGCATGACCACGATCGTGGGCCAGGCCTTCGATCTGTCGTTCTTCGTGGTCAACATGATCACAATGATCGGCCTGGCGGTCGGCATCGACTACTCGCTCTTCGTCGTGCAGCGATTCCGTGAGGAACGCGCCAAGGGACATGCCGTCATCGCCGCCATCGAGCATGCCGGCGACTCGGCGACCAGGGCCGTGTTCTTCTCGGGGATGACCGTCGTCATCGCCCTCCTGGGCCTGATGTATGCGCCGGACACGGTGATGCGAAGCCTCGGCATCGGCGCCGTGCTCGTCGTGCTCGCCGCGGTGGCGGCCTCGCTCACCCTGCTCCCGGCGGTCTTGAGCCTGCTCGGTGACCGGGTCAACAAGGCCAAGATCCCCTTCGTTTCCGGCACGACCTACCGCGAAGGCGGCAGCCGCTTCTGGCACGGGGTCACCCGCCTGGTGACGGCGAGGCCGATCGTGAGTGTGGTGGTGACCGGCGGCCTCCTGCTCGCCCTGGCGACGCCCTACCTCAGCCTCCACACCGGCAGCAACTCCATCGAGGCGCTGCCGGAGCAGTCCAACGCCCGCCACGCCTGGACCGTGCTCGTGGAGAACTTCGACACCGGCTCGGTGATCACCTCGATCGTCGTCGACGGCAACCTCGCCGATCCGGCGGTTGCCACCGCCGTCACCACCCTGGTGGCGGACCTCGAATCCGACGCCGACTACGGAGAAGTCGAGACCGTCGTGAGCCCCGACGGCGCCATCGTCGTCGTGGACGCGATCACCAAGCTGGATCCCTCCACCATGGAGGCGAGGCGGGCCGTCGAGGCGCTGCGCACCGACACCATTCCGGCGGCCTTCGACGGGATCGACACCGAGGTGCTCGTCGACGGGGAGGCGGCATGGACCGCCGACTACGTGGCCGAGCTGAACCGGCGCACGCCGGTGATCTTCGCTTTCGTGCTCGGGCTCAGCTTCCTGGTGTTGATGATCCTGTTCCGCTCGATCGTCGTCCCGATCAAGGCGATCCTGATGAACCTGCTGTCGGTGGGCGCCGCCTACGGGCTACTGGTGGCGGTGTTCCAGCACGGCATCGGGGCCGACCTGTTCGGCTTCCGCCAGACCGACGTCATCGAAACGTGGATTCCGCTCTTCCTGTTCACGGTGCTATTCGGCCTCTCGATGGACTACCACATCTTCCTGATGAGCCGGATCAAGGAGCGCTACGACATCACCGGCGACAACGACGGCTCCGTGGCGTTCGGTCTCGGCTCGACCGGTGCGATCATCACCGGGGCCGCCCTCATCATGGTGGCCGTGTTCGGCGGCTTCGCCGCCGGCGATATGGTGATGTTCCAGCAGATGGGCTTCGGCCTGGCGGTGGCGGTGATCCTCGACGCCACCGTGGTGCGGTCCGTGCTGGTCCCGTCCGCCATGAAGCTGCTCGGAGACGTCAACTGGTACTTGCCACGTTGGTTGGAGTGGCTGCCACAGATCCACATCGAAGGCCAGCCCGACCCGGTCCTGACCATCGACCTCGACGAAGCCGACGAGAGGACACCCGAGCTGGTCTGAGTGGGCGGCCGACTTCCTCCGCCCGCAACGGGAGGGGCGCCCCTCGGGGTGCCCCTCCACCGCGCCCGGCTCGGCGGCAGTTTCGGCCCATCGACCGGCTGGGCGCCTCCGGATCGCCGCCGCACGATCACGTCGACGGACCCCAATGCCGATGGGGCAGCTCGATGCGCCGGTCACCCGGGAGCCTCCAGCCGTGGCCCGTCCGGAGCAGACGAGAAAAGCGGCGAAACCCACTCCGGACAACCACCCAAGAATGCGCCAAAACCGGCAATCCGCGATTTGACCCAATGAAAACAGCGACGATAGGGTGAGACCGCTTTCAAGACGGGGGAGCGTCGGTTTGCCTCAGACCCTGGATGATCTAGCGGAGATGAGTGGTGTGTCCCGTGCCACGGTATCTCGGGTCATCAACGGCGGCCCCGTTTCCGAGACCACTCGGAATCGAGTTCTCGAAGTCGTCGCGCGCACCAACTACCGCCCCAACATGGCGGCGCGAAGCCTTGCGTCGGGTCGCTCCGGACTAATCGCGGTCGTGCTCCACCAACCTCCCAGCCTTCTCTTTCAGGACCCCTACTTCGCGCTGCTGCTCGAGGGCATGACCGACGCACTCTCCCAGCAGGCCGCCGGGATGATGCTATGGCTCGGCAACCGCACCAAGGAGGAGACCCTCGAGCAGATCCTCCGAGTGGGGATCCTCGACGGGGTGATCGTCACCGCTAACAAACTCGACGACCCCCTCGTGGACGGGCTCCTCGCCTCCGGCGTTCCCACGGTGCTGGTCGGACACCGGCACACCGATCTCACCGCCAGCTTCGTGGACGTCGACCACGTCGCGGCCGCCGACGCCGTCACCTCGCATCTCATCGACATCGGGAGGCGTCGCATCGCTCACATCACCGGCCGGCGCTCCACCGCCGCCGGGGAGGACCGTCTCCGCGGTTACAGTCGAGCCATGGCGCGCGCCGGGCTGGCCGTCGAGGACCTCGTGGAGGACGGCGACTTCACCTCCCACCGGGGATACGCCGCAGCGTCCGCTCTTCTCGATCAGGGCATCGACGCCATCTTCTGCGGCAACGACCTCACTGCCCAAGGCGCTCTCGGCGCCATCCACGATCGGGGCCTTGCCGTGCCCGACGACGTGGCGGTCGCCGGCTTCGACAACCTGGAGCTGGCCGCCCGCCTCGACCCGCCGCTCACCACCGTGCACCAAGACATCCGACGCCAGGGCACCAAAGCAGCACAGACGCTCTTTGCACTTCTCAAAGATTCGGAGGGAGGGCCGCGCCGCGTTACCCTTCCGACGAAGCTCGTAATCCGGCAGTCAACCGTAGGAGGTGTGCCGGCACGCTGATGCCTGAACAAGAACCGTGCAGCCGCCGGAAGCACCGGTGGCCGCACCTGACGAAGAATGCTCCTCGAACCCTAAAAGGAGGAAGAGAGGCATGTCGATAACGAAACGGTGGCGATGGCTTGCCGTCTTGGCGGTCTTCTTGCTCGTAGTCACAGCCTGTGGCGACGGCGAGGACGAGACCACGACGACTGAAGCCGGAGCTACCACCACAGAAGCAACGACCACGACGGCCGCGCCCGAAGAGCCAACGACGACGGCGGCAGCGCCGGTCGGCGAGTACGTGCGGGCCGAGACGCTCTACACGTCCGGCACCCAGTGGGGCCCGCCGTCGAACTGGAACCCGATGGTGACATGGGGCTACGCAACCGGGACGTTGGGACTCGTCTACGAGCCGCTGTTCATCTACGACCCGTTCACGGATGAGTACATTCCGTGGCTGGCCGAGAGCGGCGAATGGACGAGTGACAACGTCTACGTGGTGACCCTGCGCCAGGGCGTCAAGTGGTCCGACGATGAGGACTTCAACGCCGAGGACGTCGTCGCGACGTTCGATCTCGGTGAGAAGTACGAATCCGTGCAGTACCACCCGATGTTCGAGTGGCTGGAGAGCTACGAGGCGACCGGCGACTACGAAGTCACGTTCACCTTCAGCGATCCGCTGTACCAGGAGTGGGGCAACTTCCTCTACTCGCGGCCGATGCTCCCTGAGCACATCTGGTCGAGTCTGTCTGAGGAAGAGGTCACGAACGGGGCCAACGAGAACCCGATCGGTACCGGTCCGTACGTGTACGAAACCCACGATCAGGACCGTATGGTCTGGGTCAAGAGGTCCGACGCTTGGTGGGCGACCGCCGCCTACGGCTACGACCCGGCACCGACGCGCGTCATTGACATCGTCAATGGCAGCAACAACGTCGCCCTCGGCCTGGTGCTCCAGGGTGGGCTCGATCTGAGCAACAACTTCCTGCCGGGCGTGGCAACGCTCGTCGCGGGCGGTTACGGCATTCAGACGTACTACCCGGATGCCCCGTACATGCTCGCCGCCAACACGGCGTGGATCGTGACGAACAACACGAAGGCTCCGCTGAGCGATCCCGAGTTCCGCAAGGCGCTCGCGAACTCCATCGACGTGAGCAAGATCGTGCAAAACGTCTACGGCAACATCGTGTCTGCATCGAACCCGGTCGGCCTCCTGCCGATCTGGGAGCAGTACGTGGATCAGGACCTGGTCGCTGAGAAGGGATTCAGCTACGACGAGGCCAAGGCGAAGCAGATCCTCGCCGATGCCGGTTATGCCGACACCAACGGCGACGATTTCGTAGAGGGGCTCGATGGCTCCGAGATCGCACTCAAGATCATCGTTCCGTTCGGTTGGACGGACTGGATGGAGTCGATCAGGGTCATCTCCGAGGGCGCGATGGCCGCTGGCATCAACCTCGAGGTCGAGTTCCCGGACTACAGCGCTTACGCCGACGCCAAGAACGCAGGCGACTACGACACGCTCATCGCCAATGACGCTCAGATGAGCAATACGCCTTGGACGTACTACGACTGGATGTTCCAAGAGCCGATCATGGAGACGATGACGAACGGCAACTTCGGTCGTTACGACAACCAGGTTGCCTTCGATCTCGTAACCGAGCTCGACAAGGTGAAGCTCGGTGATGTTGAGGGTCTCAAGGCGGTCATCGGTGACCTCCAGGACATCCAGCTCACCGACTATCCCATCATCCCGTTGTGGTACAACGGCCTGTGGGCCCAGTACAGCACCGCGGTCTGGTCGAACTGGCCGGGCTCGGGTGACGATCAGAACCACTACCTGCCGGCAAGCTGGCGGGGATATTGGAACATGACCGCCATCCTGATGCTCTGCGACCTGCAGCCGACTCCGACCGAGTAGGCAACTGAACGAAATCGCCGCCCCTCCTCCGGGAGGGGCGGCGATTTCCTCACCACCAACGAGTCTTCAGAAACCACCAATCGAGACTGACCAAGTAGCCGACCAAGTGTTCAAGACGGGGGCGTCGCAGGACGATACGTCTCTGGTCGACCAGTCAAGGCGGAGGCGATGT
>Ga0315543_1002482_pt1 | contig 17921 bp, 19 predicted proteins | sample SalMarSW160210MG_2_FD_203098 | JGI IMG/M metagenome (GOLD analysis project Ga0315543, IMG submission 203098) | Salt marsh sediment microbial communities from the Plum Island Ecosystem LTER, Massachusetts, United States - Salt Marsh Sediment SW1601-210 ...
ACATGCAAATAGATGTTATGTGCCGAGGCAATTTCTGAAAGTTCACGTATGGGGTCAACCACTCCTAAGCCTGTGCTGCCTGCCACTCCAACAATTGCCACAGTTTTTGATGTGATTGCCTTTTCAGCGGCTTTTACGTCCATCTGGAAGCGACGGTTAAGCTTAACCTTAATCAACTTCAGATTCAGCAGGTCAGATGCCTTGTCAAAGGAGTAATGAGCAGAAAACGGAACAATAACTTCGCCGCGCTCCTTTTTGGCTAGGTTTCTTGCAGCCCAGAGGGCGATGATATTCGCTTCTGTTCCACCAGAAACGATGCTTCCGGAGGCTTTAGGATTAGAAAGCAATGAACCCAGCATAGTTATTGTTTCTTGCTCCAGTTCTGCGGACGCTGGGAAAAGGCTTGGGTCGCCTAGGTTCTTTTCAAGGTACTTCCGGTAAATTTGTTTGGCGAAGCTGGTGGGGTTTGTGCACATGGAACACAGGATTTTGCCTGAAGAATAGGTGAGGTCTCTTTGGAGTTTTTCTTCAAGCTCTTGGATGATCGTGTTTTGGGGTAAGCCCTTCTCAGGTATATCGCTTGTTCTGCGTGTAGTCTCTGAGGGCATGTTTCTCACTTTCTTATCTTAACCGTTACAAGAAACCTGCGGATTTCAGTTCATCAACTTCTAGTTTTCCATTATGTAATATGGTGGCTACTAATGCGCCAGAAACTCCGAGTTTTCTCAGTTTTTCCAGTTCTTGGAGGCTCCTTATTCCTCCGCCAACCAAAACCTCAACTCCAGTCTTCTCAAGAACACTCCTCAGAAGCGCCAAGTTGATTCCATGTTCGGTTCCCACCCGGTCTAAATCCAAGAAGATAATTTGATTGACGCCTATCTTCCTAAGTTTTTGGGCAAAGGAAACGGCATCCATTGAAGCGATAGCCTCTGAGACACTCAGCACTTTGCCTTTTTTCAGGTCTATGCTCACTACAACCTTGTCTTCACCAAAAGCTTTGACGGCTTGACCCAAAAAATCTAAACTGTTCAATGTTTCGGAGCCTATCACAATCTTTGACACTTCTGTAGCCAGCACTTTTTTGGCTTTGGTGATGTCAGCTATTCCCGCATCAACCATCAAATCAAGACGGGTTTGGGTCATAATTTGCCTGTAGATGTTGAAGTTAGCTGACTTTCCTAATATTGCATCCAAATCGGCTAGATACAGACTGCTAAATCCTAGGGACTCGAAAGTTAAGGCAATGTCTAAGGGGTCCGCAGACCTGCATAAAGTGCTTTTCAGTGGCTGATACCGTTCTCTTTCGCCTCGTATGCCATGGACTGCAACACCATTTAAAACGTCAATCACAGGAATAACTTTCATTATGGTTCCTCCATAACAAAGGAGATACAGTGAGGGTGAAGTTTGAATCTTTTGATATTTGAATATGTTTCCGGAGGCGGATACGCCAACATGAAACTTTCGAGCAGCATCCTCAGTGAAGGCTATGGCATGCTACGGAGCTTAATCTCCGACTGCAAAGCCGCTGGTCACAACGTCACAACCTTGCTGGATTCAAGACTCAAAGAATTTAACCCGCCCAATGAAGCGAACCAAATAGTTTCAGTATCCTCTCCTAACGAATTGTATGCGAAACTAAAAGAACATTCAAGTGTGGCTGATGCCGTTTACGTTATCGCTCCAGAGTCCGGTCAAGTGCTGGAGAAACTTGTGGAGAATATAGAATTTTCTGGAGGAACATCGCTTAACTGCGAAATTGATGCCATAAAAAGGGTTTCGAACAAGATGACAGCCTACGAAACATTAGAGAGAATGGGGCTGAAGGTTCCAGAAACGGTTTTGATGGGCATCCACGAAAAAACCGAGAACATTAGGCGTTTAATCAAAGAGCTGGGGTATCCTCTTGTCTTTAAGCCCCTAGACGGCGTTAGCTGTGGCGGTTTAAGTCTTGTCAAAGATGAAGGAGACATAGCTGGGGCAGTCAAAAAAGTAGCGCGAGAGTCTATGAGCAAACAGTTTATCGTTCAAAAGGTGATTAGGGGAAAAGCAGCCAGCGCATGCGTAATTTCAACTGGAGATAAAGCATTGTCTGTTACATTGAATAAGCAGTTGGTTACTTTGGCGTCACCGGATGAGGAGTCCAGATATTACGGGGGAGTTGTTCCGTTCGATCATAAATTAGAGAAGGAAGCATTAAAGACTGCTCAAAGGGTTGTTGAGGGTATAGGGGGATTGAAGGGTTATATTGGCGTTGACATGATATTAGCCAATGAGGATCCTATCCTGATGGAGGTTAACCCGCGGCTTACAACATCTTATGTAGGTTTAAGGAGAGTTGCGAATTTCAATCCAGCTCAGGCAATAGTTGATGCGGAAATTAGACGAAAGCTACCAAAAAACATGCAAAACAGAGGTTATGCCTTCTTCTCCAAAGTAGAGGTTCCTTCACGCCGTCAAATTATCGCCGAGACCTACAAAGTAGAGGATGTTATATCGCCTCCATTTCCGATTGAAGGAAACAGATCAGCTTACGCTCTCCTTGCCACCGTCTCAACCAGCCCCATGGGGGCTCAATCAGCCTTTTACCGCGCAAAAAAGCGTCTTCTAAATCTCTATCGTGGTGATTGAAGTGGTGAACGTTCTTGGATTAGACATAGGAGGCGCCAACACTAAAGCTGCTTTCCTAAAAACTCAAGATGGCACAGTGAAAGAGCCTAGAACATCCATGGAGTATTTTCCCATATGGAAAAAGGGGAAAGAACAGCTTCCAAAGGTTTTGGAGAAGCTGAAAAAAAGGTTGGTCGACTCAACTGCACTGAATGGAGTCGGGGTTACGATAACTGCCGAGTTGTCAGACGCATATTGGAGCAAAAAAGAGGGAGTCCACCACGTTTTAGATTGTGTAAATCAGGTTTTCGATGATGTGCCAACGTTTGTTCTTGATGTGGAAGCTAAATTGCTGCCCGTTAAAGATGCACGGAGAGAACCGCTTAAGGTAGCTTCTGCCAACTGGGCTGCAACAGGCTGGATGATTTCGCAGTTGATTGAAAACTGCATTGTCGTTGATGTTGGAAGCACCACAACAAGCATTATTCCAGTGATTAACGGAAAGATTGCCGCTGAGGGCAGAACCGACTTGGAAAAACTTCAGAATGGAGAACTTGTCTACTCAGGGTCTTTACGAACAAACGTTGCCACAATCGTTAACGGCATCCCAGTTCAAGGAGGAATGACGGCACGGGTTTCCTCAGAGCTGTTCGCCCAGTCAGGCGACGTACACCTGCTCCTAGACAACATAAAAGAAGAAGATTACACTGCTGAAACATGTGATGGTCGCGGGAAAACAAGAAGGGAAGCCATGGCTAGGTTAGCCCGAGCTGTTTGCGCGGACATTGACATGTTGACTGAACAAGAGATCAGGGATATTGCAAAATTTGTTTATGACAAGCAAGTTGAGCAGATTACTGGAGGATTGAAGCAGGTTTATGAAAGAATCAAACCGCTACTCCAAGAAAAGATAGTGGTGATTACTGGGCTTGGCAGAAATTTTTTGGCGAGAAAGGCTGCTGAGAAAGCTGGCTTCAGTGAAGTTATGGATATGAGTGAATTGGTGGGTGCTGAAGCAGCGGTTATGTCGCCTTCTGTTGGTGTGGCTCTTATGGTGGCAAGTAATTTGGAGGGAAAAAATGTAAAATGGAAGCAGTCTTGAAGGTGGGCGGAAGCTTAGCCAAGGATCCCACCAGCCTAACGAGTTTATGTCAAGAGTTAAGCGTTCTGGCTAAAAATCACAGAATACTTATTGTGCCTGGGGGAGGCGAATTCGCAGACACTGTAAGAAAGTTTGACAAAACTTATAGTCTCTCAGGCATGGTTGCTCATAAAATGGCTATATTAGCTATGGACCAATACGGGTTTTTCCTGTCGGATATCACCCCAAATTCCTACGTTTCTCACTCTCTAAAAGAAATCAGCAACTCTGCGAAAGGAAAGTTACCAATTTTTTTGCCGTCGAAGCTTATGTTTCGTGAAGACCCTCTGGAACATTCATGGGACGTTACTTCGGACACGATAGCTGCGTACATTGCTGACTTATTACCTGCAGAGAAACTGGTTCTAGTCACTGATGTAGATGGAATTTTCTCCGAAGACCCGAAGAAAAACGTGGATGCCAAATTGATTGAGGAGTTGTCTACCAAAAAGTTGCTCGGTTGGAACAAGAAAACAAGCGTTGACAAAACCTTACCGAAAATTCTTCTACAGGCAAACTTAGATTGTTACGTTGTTAATGGCGGATACCCTAAAAGAATCAAGCTGATTCTGGAAAACAAGAAAACTGTTTGCACACATGTTACTGTTTAGCGGTTCTTTTTCACAATTTACTGATTTCTTCAGCAAACTCGATAACTTTTTCCCGTTCAAGTTTACCCGCTAACCGGTCTTTTTTGGTGCAAACGGCTCCTCTAACCCCAATGATATCCGCACCTAAATTGTATACTCGTGGAATGTCTTGGGTATCTAAAGAACCGGCGAGGGCAGCCAGTAAATTATAGTTGTGAGCTTTGTTAACAAGTTCTTCTAATTTTTCGTCGGTTAGAAAACTGAACAGATTATTCTTTCCATTCTTTATTTTCACATCCACCAGCACGCCATCAGCTCCCGCCTTATGTGCAACCTCGGGAAGCTCCAGAGGGCTTACGCAGCCAACGTATCTAAAATCAGCATAACCAGAAGCAATCGTCTTCAAGCCACTGTCATACTCTTTCACAGCTCTAACCACTTCACTCATCAGTATCGTTGCTTCTTCAGAGGTTTTCACGCCGAAAAGCCCAACTTTAACATAGTCCACTCCAGAAACGGCAGCGCCCAAGGCTGCAAGAGAAGCAGTTCCAGGCAGATTTGGCAAATCGCCGATTGTTGCGCTTACTTCAAGATTTTTTGGCGTAAATTCTTTAACCTGTCTGATTACTCTGGGAAAGTTGGCGCCTAGGGAGCCTTCCTTTGGGTTTTTAACGTCGAGTATATGGGCTCCTCCTTTGATACTGTCCAATGCCTCTGCTTTGTTTACGACACTAACTAGAAGTTTCAATAGAGTCCACCAATTCGAGTTTCTTCTCAGGTAGTTAACTCTTATATGCTTTGAGTTTTAACGAAAAAAACTAAGCGCGGGTCAGCCGTTCGATGAATGATAGTGGTATAGTAAAGAGGGGGGCAAGTGGTCCTAGTCCTTTCAGCATTTCTCTGAAAGTGTGTATATCTGCTTTGTTTATGGCACCTACCAACGGAGTTGCGATTAAATAGGTTACTAAGAAGATTAGCGCTCCAATGGTTAGTGTTATCCAGCTGGTAAGGTTTAGTTGAGATATTACCCCATACGTGATTATGGTAGCGAGTGTGGACGCCAATAGAATCTTGGCTGACGAGACCCAGTCGATTGTTGCGTTGAACTTTTTCTTTATCCACCAAAGTGCTATTATCAAACTGGGGATTCCAGATATAACGTTTGTAGCAAGTAAACCTAGTATTCCAAATTTCGGGATTAACACTATGTTTAAGGCGAGTCCTATTGCCGATGTGATGAGGGCTAGTTTCATGTTGACATCCGTTTTTCCTTGGCTCTTTATGATGTTTTCAACGCTCAGATACCCGAAAGCCGTGTAAATAAAGGTGACAACATATAGTGCCAGATAGAGTGGCGTATACGAGTACTTTTCGCCGAAAATTGTAGATACACCTGGTTGAGACAACGCCATAACGGCGAAGGCTACGGGTACAATAAGAAGGGCAGCGTATTTCACTGAAAACTGGAAAACATTTCCTAGCGTTTCCCGTTCTTTTTGCGAGTCGAGCTTAGAGAAAGCTGGCAAAAGCACGGTAAGTACGGGCATAACAAAAAAGGTAACTATGGATGCAAAATTTAATGCAACTTGATAGTTGCCTATGAACAAGTCTGTACAGTAAATAGCCAGTAGAACGTTGTAGAATTGCATTAGAAACCCACTAAAAATAGCTGAAATTGATAGGGGCAACCCATATCTGAACAAGGTTTTAAGGGTTGCAAACATTTCCAGTTTATTAACATCTTGCCTCTGTAGAGGCTTGTAGATGGTTACATAAAGGAGTAATATGCTGATTACTCCGGCAATCAAATACGCTATTGTGGCTCCGACAATTGCCCCAAATGTTCCGAACCCTAAGATTGCTAAGGTAACCATAAATCCGGTCTTGAGAGTAGATAAAACTATTGAGGTTACGCTGTGATATTCCATTCTTTCATAACCAGTGAAAGCGGCTTGAGCGGCTTTCATAAGAGCCTCTGCGAAAATGGTGAAGGATGCTATTTGGATTAGAGGCACAATGTTAGGTCGATCTAGTGCATTTGCCATGAAACCTGAAACAAAAAAGGAAAAGATAGACAAGGAAAAGCCTAGCAGAATCTCGAAAAACACTACGGAAGCCAAAACGTTTTTCACGTTTGCTTCTTTGTTTTCTGACCGGTATTGTGCTGTATACTTTATTGTTGCCCAGTCTACACCCCAGTCTCTGAATATTCCAATGAGATTGGGACCCGTCAAAGCGATTGCAACTAGGCCATAGTCACCTTCAGAAAGAATTCCTGCAACAATCATTACGCCTATGGCAGATATGATTGAGGAGACTATCAGACCCCAGAAAATGTTGAATATGCCCTTAGCTGAAACCTTAGCTATACTTCTTGCTTTGCTCACCGAAACGCGTTCTCCTAAACGGATTTTTACAAATATGTAAACACATTAATAAATCAGGTATCTAAAACAGGGTAAACTGACATGCATTTTCTAGGGAGATGAAAACAACATGAGTTCAGTGAAATCCTGCAAAGTGATTGCCTATTTTATCATAGCCCCTGTAGGTATCAAGTCAACAAGCATGGGAAGTTATGTGGCGGCGGCGGTAGCGGCAATGAATGAAGTGAAAGGTTTGAAGTGTGAACTTACCCCTATGGGAACTGTTATGGAGGCAGACCGCCTAGAGCCCATCTTTGAGGCAGTGAAGGCTGCCCACGAAGCCCTCATGGGTAAGGGCATACTCCGAGTTGAGTCAACTCTGATAATAGACGATAGAAGGGACAAGCCGCGAACCATGAAAGACAAAGTTAACTCGGTTAAAAACTACATGAAACAACTTTGAAGTATGACGCTCGCGCAAAATCGTGCACTCGCTAGGAACTATTCTAGTTTAGAGGTTCTCCATCTCAAGGATAGGGAAACCGGTTAGACGTATTCGGCTTGAACACTTGTTGCATTGAATCACCAGTTCTTCCAAAGTGTCGTTTCTAACTTTCTCCTCCAGAATAATGTAAACTTCCTCTGATTCATCTTCAGGAGAAATGGTAACTCCACAATTTGGGCAGGGAAAATCCCCGTTCCCATCAATTTTGGTTAAATCCAGTTCGCTTACCAGCACCTGCTTCATCTGTTTCCCTTTTTGAGCAGCCGTTTCAGGCAATTCTGATTCCTCACAGACTAGAAGGAATGAAAGATGTATTACTATCTTATTAACATGCAGAAAATACCCACGTATATCCCTAACAGCACATCTCTTTTTTGAGGCATCTCAAAATTTTTAAATCACAGACGGAAAAAGAAATCGACACAGTTCCCCAGTAAACACTTTCTTGTCAGTCAAAATTAGCAAGCTTGATCAGTAATATAACACCAAATCTTGAGGCGTTTTCAACATAATTCAAGAAAGAAAAGTGAACCTAATTCTTCTTAACCAAAACTTTTACACTTGATCTAGGCAAATTTCTCCATCAACAATCGAACAATTCGCCCGCCAGCCGCTCCATCGCCAAACGGATTCTCCCAACTATTGCGGCGGTCAAGCATCAACTTCACCTTGTCAACGATCACAGAGGGACTGGTTCCAGCCAGCACATTCGCTCCAACCTCCAAAGTTTCAGGCCTCTCAGTATTGTCTCTCAAAGTAACACATGGAACACCCAAAATGCAAGCTTCTTCTTGAACCCCGCCAGAATCAGTAAGAACGAGCCTAGCGTTGCTTTCAAGCTGCAAGAAAGACAGATAGTCTAACGGCTCAACAAGCCTCAAACTATTCGGCTTCACCCCAAACGTTTTCAAACGTTTCCTAGCCCTAGGATGAATGGGATAAACCACTTCGAAGCCAAGTTCCCTTGTTTTCTCCAGCCCCTCAACGATTCCACGAAGTCTCCCTTCATTGTCAACATTTTCTTGCCGATGAACCGTAGCCAAAAAATACTCACTACCATTGAGACCCAGATCGTCCAGAACATTTCTCTTACTTTTTGATATCTCTGAATTCTGGAAAACAGCGTCAACAACGGTGTTACCAGTAACAAAAATTTTTTCTTCAGCAATACCTTCCCCAAGCAATATCTGCTTCGATTTTTCTGTCGGAGCGAACAGATAATCAGATGAATGATCAGCCAGAATCCTGTTGATTTCCTCTGGCATCCCCCGGTCATAGCTTCTTAATCCTGCTTCAACATGCCCAACCGATATTCCCAACTTAACAGCCGCTAAGGCGCCAGCAAGAACCGTGTTAGTGTCACCCTCAACCAAAACAACATCAGGCTCTTCTTTCTGAAGCACCTTCTCTGCGCCAATAAGCATCCTGCCAGTCTGCTCCGCATGACTACCTGACCCAACATCCAAATTATATTTCGCTTCAGGTAATCCAAGCTGCTCAAAAAACACTTGATCCATAGTGTAAGAGTAATGTTGTCCCGTATGTAGAATAAAGTAATCTAAACTCAAAAGTTCACATACACGAATAATCGGAGACATTTTTATAATCTCAGGTCGAGTTCCGAGGACGATCGAAATTTTCATTTGCCAGAACTTCCCCTTTCAATTCTTCGGCACCTAAAGATCACTGTGCCACCATGAGTGTATGGCTCTCCAGGATCCACACACTGGATGTACGCGTGCTCTCTATCCTCAGGCTTAGACAAACCCAATTTTACAGGGTCAGCTCTTTCCTCTAATGCAACTATATAATGTAGCAAAGAGGAAAGAGCATGAACACAAACAGCATCCGTCTCTTCTAGAACCATCCTCGGACCATCAATCACTATTCTATCTCCAACTTTATGAACAGGACACTCTCCCCTTATTTCGTAGACTTCAATTTCCAACATGTTTCAAACGCGCTCGTCTGCAATTAACTAAAGCGCTCTTTTTCCTTAAAAACATACAATCAATATTGTTATGATTTTGTTCATATATTGCACTGGCATAGAAGGTGGTAGCGATGAAGACATTGTTATCACCCAAAACAAGAATTGCGTTGTGCGTGCGCATCTTCTCAGCGTGAAAAAGATAAAAAAGGAGGAGAAAAACTGTTATTTGTGGGTGCTGTTTTTTTCTATTGCCTCAATAGTTGTTTTATATGTTTGGTATGTTGCTTCCGCAGCATTCATTATTTCCTTTTTTTCTTGGAAAGAAAGAGAACTGAAATTAGAGCAACCAAATGAATTTCCCAGTTGAAGCGGAACGCTAACAAACACTGGTTCAGAAAGCCCATCGAATTTCATCGGCGTGGCTACAGGCAAGACCTCGTTCGTGTTTCTGACGACCGCTCTCACTATGTCTCTGAATGAGGCTGCTGGTCCAAATTCGGTGCCTCCAATATTGTCTACGATAACTTTCGAGACAGACTTCACGTAGGAACTAATTTCGTCTTTGATAAGCATCTTATCGTTTAACCTCAAGTATTCATTCAATGGAAGACCCTTGATTTTTACGGTTGACCAGAGAATGGTTGCTCCTATTCCGTGTTCTCCCCCAACATAGCCTTCAACCGTTGACACAGGTACCTTGAGCGCTTTGGCTAACCCAGACCGGAACCTTAAAGTTTCGAGGTTAGTTCCAGTACTAATCACGAATTGGGCTCTAGAATATTTTTTGCAGACCATCGCCATGGCATCAACAGGGTTAGTTATCACAACATATTTTGCAGCTGGGTTGTTTGGCGCCGTTGTCTCCGCAATATATTTTACTATTTGTCCGTTTTGGACTGCCAAGTCTCGTCTGGTCATCTGGACCCCGGGGGTTCTGGGCTTTCCAGCAGAAACCAAGATTATGTCGGCTCCAGCCACATCTTCGTCCCTTTCGCATGCAATGATCTCAACATCTAAGCTTAGACTTGCGGTTACATGTCTAAGTTCTTCGGCGAAGGCATTTGCCAGACTTGGTTTTGTGTCACAAACGGTTATTGTGTCTGCCAGTTCGGCGCACATTATTGTGTAGGCTGTTGGGCGTCCTACTCGTCCTGTTCCTATTTGGGCGATATGCAAACTTGTTTTCCTCTCGGGGTTAATACGAAGAGCCTCTCTAGATGTGTCCTTTTTCGATAAGGTAGGCACGGAGAGCCTCTTTCCATTCTCGCGGTTCTAAGTTATATCTGGAAAGTTTTGTGCTTGTTAACGCAGAGAATCGTGGTCGTCTAGCCTTCAAGCTCAGCTGTTCGGTTTTTATCGGTTTTAAAACAGGATTTAATCCGGTGACTTGAAAGATCTCTTGAGCGAATTGATACCATGAGCAGTAGCCCTTGTTTGTGGCATGATATACCCCAAATGGGGGTTGCAACTCCAAAATTCCTTTCAAGATTGAAGCGGCGTCTTTAGTGTAAGTGGGGCTCATCCACATGTCGTCGATAACAGTGATGGCTTCGTTTTTCTTTGCTTTTGTTATCATTGTCTCCACAAAATTTCCCCCCTTACCGCTGGCTCCTGCCTTGCCGAATACACTTGCTATTCTGACGATGTAGTGTTTGGGGTTTTGTCTTGTGAAGTGTTCGGCTGCTAGCTTGGATACTCCGTAAGTGTTGATGGGAGCGGGAACATCATCTTCAGTGTAGGGTTCTTTCTTGGAGCCATCGAAAACGTAGTCTGTGCTGATGAAAACAGTTGTAGCGGCTATTTCTTTGGATACCAATGCCACGTTTCTTGCGCCTAAAGCGTTTACGGAGAAGGTTTTCAAAGGTTCTTCTTCGCATTGATCGGTCTTGTGGAAAGCTGCGGTGTTTATGACGATTTCTGGCTGATGTTTCTTTAGGATAAGGCAGCTGTCATAGTCTGCTACTTCGATGTCCTTGTGGGCTAGACCTACGACCTCATGTGCATTTTCTAATGTTTTTATGAGATCTGTTCCGAGTTGTCCAGTTGATCCTATAACTGCTATTTTCATAATATTACTCCGTTGATTTCCGTGTCTTTGAGGAACTGTTGCATCTCTAGAAGATGTTTGTACCACTTGACAGTTATCGTCCGTGGATCATCTGGATTCAATTTTCCGTCTTTGAGGGCATCAAACACATTTCTTGCTCCTTTTCTAATTGTGATCTGAGGCTTGAAGTGTAATGTGTCTTTGATCTTGCTGAAGCTTACCCTATAGCTTCTGGTGTCGGGATCGCCGTACCATTCGTAATTGAAGGGTATGTCGATGGATTCTGCCACGAGTTTTGCTAGGTCAAAAATTTGTACGTTCTGTTCATCGCTGCCTACGTTAAAGACTTGACCATTAACGAGTTCCGGTTCTGCTTCCAAAACTTTGATGAAAGCATTTGATGTGTCATTTACGTTTATGAAGGGACGCCACTGTTTTCCGTCTCGCATGATGGGGATTTTGCCGTTTCTGTAAAAGCCCAGAACCATTCCGTTGATGGCTAAGTCAAATCTCATTCTATATGAAAAACCATACACCGTAGCCTGACGAAGAACTGTTGCAGAGAAATTTTTGTCGGCAAGCGGTAAGACTTCCTTTTCAGCCATCATGTTGGCTTTCGCATAAGTAGTCAAAGGATTCAAACCAGATTCTTCGGTTATAATCCCTTCTTGGAAGCCGTAGACGCTGCAGGTGCTGGCTAAAACATATTTTTTTATGCCATATTTTTTTGCTAGACGGGCTACTCTGACTCTTCCCTTGTAGTTTATGTCTAGCGTTTTTCGGGGTTCAAGTTCGCCACTGGGGTCATTAGAGAGGGCTGCTAGATCAAAGACGGCGTCTATGTTTTTCAGTATTTCTGGCTTGAACCATCTGACATCGTCTTTGACGAGGGTTATTCTGTCAGCTATATCTTTTGTGGAATCGGTTCCGAAGAAGAGCCGGTCAAGGCACGTTACGTCGTAGCCCTTTTCCAAGAGGATTCTGGACATAACGGAGCCTATGTAGCCTGCTCCACCAGTTACTAAGACGTTCATTGTTTATCCCGTCTATTTGTAGGGGACTCTGAACCAGTCCCATGGTTTGCCGACACGAGTATCATTCTTCTTTCCATTTATTTCTGTGGGAACTATTGTTTGGTCGTTCCATGGTCTGCGATGTTCGTCTGGATTCTGATAGTCATAGAGTCTGTTAACGAAGTATACTGTTAATGATGGTTCGCTGCTGACGGTTTTTGTTCCATGCAAGTATTTGCCGGGTATTCTAACTACAGTTGGTTTTTCGCCGCTGGCGATTACTTCAGCCATTTTTCCTGTTGTTTCGTCGTAGGCGCAGATTTTCATGGCTCCTTTCAGCACTAGAAAATGGTCTATCTGTCCTTTCAAATGTTTGTGCCAGGCTCTGACGATGTTGGGGTAGCTGTAGCTCACGTTTGCCTGTGTTATCTGCTCGTCTTCAAAAAATTCTTTCCAGTCTTGCCGGAAGGCTTCAGCGAAGAAACCTCTTTCGTCAGGCAATAATTTGATTTCGTATGTTTTCACTCCCTTAAGGGCATATTCTTTCATATTTCCACCTCCGAATAGTCACCTACATTGAGCTTTAAGCATCCTTTCCTATGGTTTCTTGTCACCTTTGAGTTTTTTCCTATTAGGCTCTCTTCCAGCCTATTGACGCCAGTTATCTGTGCGTTTTCTAAGATTACACTGTATTCAATGGAGCTATCAACGATTTTTGTTCCGTTACCTATGCTTGTGTATGGTCCAATGAAAGAGTTTTCTATAGTGCAATTATCCCCAATAACGCAAGGTCCTCGAAGAATAGAATTAACGACTTTTGCGTTTTCTCGAATAGCCACTCTTCCTTCAATTTTGCTTTCTTGAACTGTCCCGTTGATCTCTTGTTTTGTGTATTCATCTAGAATTTTTGCGTTAGCTGTTAGTATATCATCCTTTTTTCCCGTGTCAAGCCACCAAGTGTTCAGAGTCTCCGCTTTTACATTGAATCCCATGTTTATCATCTCCTGTATTGCGTCTGTGATTTCAAGTTCGCCTCTCCATGAGGGCTTTATTGCTTCTATGGCTTTGAAGATGTTATTTGAAAAGATGTAAGTGCCGACTATTGCAAGGTTTGATGAAGGCTCTTTTGGTTTTTCAACCAATTCTATGATGTTAGCTTTTTCATCCAAGGTTGCTACACCAAACTTTGTAGGGTCTTCTACAGGCTTTAGTAGGATTAGGGCATCCATTTTTTCTTTTTTGAATTTTTGTACAAAGGTGGTTAGTCCTTGTCCTTGTAGGTTGTCTCCTAGGCACATGATGAAGTCTTCTTTTCCCAAGAAGTTTTTTGCTATTTTTACAGCGTGAGCTAAGCCTAGGGGCTCTTGTGGGATATATTTGACGTTAATGTTCCATTCTGTTCCGTCTTTGACGTATTCTTTAACGTAATGTCCAGTTTCGGGAGCTATTATCACTCCAATTTGATTTATTCCTGTTTCAGCTACTTGATCTAGAACATAGCCGAGAACAGGTTTGTTAGCCAGAGGAATCAGCTGCTTAGCTAACGTAAAAGTCAACGGACGCAGTCTAGTCCCTCTGCCACCACTTAACACCAAAGCCTTCAAGGTAGGCACCAATAGGATATGTTAGTTCTCAGAGTACAACATTAAAGTTTTGTCGAGTTTACGTTTTTTTTGGGTTTGTAAATATATTTATATGCGTTTCATGTGGAAACTGATAGGGGGAATACCCTGTTGGATTTTAGTGCGCTTGAAGAAGAGTATCAAGCTGAACGTTCAGTTTTTAGAGATAAGAGGGTGTTGAGTCTTTCTTATGTTCCTTCGACTTTGGTGTGCAGAGAGAAAGAAGAAAAGTCTTTGGCTAAAATCTTGGTTCAGGGCGTTAATGAGGGGTATCTACCACCGATGATAAGGGTTTTTGGCAGCACTGGAACTGGAAAGACAGTGGTGGTTAGGAGTGTTTTGGAAAAATTTAGCAAATATAATGGGGATGTTTTTCGTTTCTTTTATGTTAATTTGAAGAATTGTAGAACTGTGTTTTCTGCAGCTAATGCCATTTTGTCTGCAGTTTGTGGCAGAAAAGTGCCAGTGAATTTGGGGGTGGATCGTGTTTTTTCGGAGGTCTGGACTGAGGTAGCGAGTTTGAGGAAGGATGATGGTGAGTTGTTTCTTTGTCTGGTTTTGGATGAGGCTGATTCGATTTTTTTGGATAAGCATTTTGATGCTTCAGATTTTTTTTATAGAATTCTTCGTGCGGGTAATAGCATTCCAGAGGTGATAGGGGTTAAGATTTGTCTTATAACTATAACCAATAATTTGGGGGTGTTGGAAGATAATTTGGATGCGAGAGTGAAGTCTAGCATGGGTAGTAATGTTTTGCATTTTCCTAGTTATTCAATGGATGAGTTGAAGGAGATTTTGGAAGCTAGGGTTAGCGAGGCTTTCAAACCAAAGAAGTTTACGGGTAGGGTTACGGATTATTGTGCGGAGCTTGTTTTTGAGAGCGGGGGAGATGCCAGAAAAGCGATTGATCTTTTGAGGGTTAGCGGAGAGATGGCTAACGAGAAGTCTGAGATAGTCTCACAGTATATTGTGCATATCGCAAATCAGAAGGTTGAAAAAGATTGGTTTAAGGATATGTTGAAGTCACTTTCCTACAGATCAGGAGAAGTAATACTTGTTGTGGCATTATATACACGTTCCATAAAAAAGAAGACTACAAATAGAGAGGTATATAACTACTATTTGCAGTTGAAAACCAAAAATCGGAACCTAGATATAATTGGTGAGCGAAGATTTTCAGATATTATAAATGAGCTGGAGACGTACGGCTTTTTGACTACATGCAATGTTTCTAAGGGAAGAGGAGGCTATAAAAAAGAAATCATATTAAACTTGGATCCGCAATCGGTGATAGAGTGCTTAATACCAGAGAAGGCAGCTGGGCCAGATTATTTCCCGTGGTACAAATAGATTGTCTGAAAATTTGCAGAAAGCAAAATACCTGTTTCGTCCCCTCTAGGGTAGTGGATTAGAATGAATGTCTAGTGAATGCATGCAGACGAGAGTTTAAAGAAGAAACTGGTTTGTTATCACCACATATTTGACGCATGGATTATTTGGTTTATGGCTTTGAAGATTTATTTGAAGCCTCTTCGTATAAAATGTAGGAAAGGAAGCTACACAGACTTTGGCAATTCATGAGAATAAAAAACTGTACTAGATCTGAAATAATCGGGATATGTAAGAGAACCTCTTAGCTTATGATGCAGGTGGTTGGTTCGTGCTGACGAAGAGTCGACAAAGACTTCCAACTCAAGTCACTTAGAGCTAACACTGTTAAGTTTGAAATGAATGTGAAAAAATGATTGACAATAATAAAAGACTACCCGAAAAAACGGACATATTTGTCCCTCCTAGGCCCGCACCCACAAAAATCAGGACATTTATACATATGGATCTTGACATTTTTTATCGTAGAAAACGGTTACTGCTTCTATATCACGCTGGAAAAGTAAACAAGCTATCGCTTAGAGCGCTTGCAGACCAGTTAACAGAACGGTACCAAAGAAATGGAATTAACAAAACAGTGAAAGTTGCTACCTTGCGTAAAGACCTTCAATGTAGAGCGAAATGGGAACGGTTCATCTGGGCTCGTGAAGAGGCACATGAAGAGGGAAAAGAGCAGTTAAAGTTTTTGCAGTTAGCAAGAGAAAAAGCGTTGTATCTTATGTATAATGCAGATAACGACTGCACTAAAGTTGGTGCTATTGGTAAACTTGTTGCTGTTGTGACAGCTGATATTAAACTTCGTCAAAGTCTTGGAATATTACCTAATGTGGAAAATAGCATGAGTCGTGTCGACCCCAAAAGCCAACAAGAGAATGTTATCGTTGACGAAGCTCTTCTTAGAAGATATAGTGAGATTATCGACAGGGAGCGTAAAGTGGGAAGTAATAAAGACAACAATTCTGAACAACAAGGGGACTCAAAGTCTAGTAATGCTTGATAATTGATACTTCTCCTAATTGGGCATTTTAAAAAATTAGGTCCAGTTGTTGTAATCGTTGCTCTATTTCAAGAATCTTATATGTCTCTGTTTCTGGCATGATTTTTAAACACTTAATCAGGAAATTGCGTTCAAATTTTGTTTTTCCTATTTGCCTGAATGAACAGGCCAAATTCCACAAAACTCCGAAGCGTTAGGCCAAATTAGTCAGTGTTTTTCAGGCATTCAATAGCTGAGGAGGCATACTTGATTTTGTCTCCGAAGATGGATTTAGCGTTGGAGACCGCAACAGGATCATAGGCTGTGACGTCTGCGCCTTCGTTAAGGAGTTGGTTTATAATAGGTATTGAGACGGCTTCTCGCATGTCGTCGGTGTCGGGTTTGAAGACTAGACCTAGAACGGCGATTCTTTTTTTCCTTCAGTTCGGTTAACTTCTTCGACTGCTTGGAGTATGATGGGTGTGTGTAGTCGACTCTGTTGGAGAAGACGATAAGTGGTTTCACTTCTTTGGGAAAGCATGCGCCTCCGTATCCTAGTCCAGCGCGTAGGAATCTGGGGTTGATTCGTTGTTGGCGTATTTTATGAGTGCGGCTGTTGGGATGTTTGTGTGAGCTTGTGCATTAAAATTGGTGACTTTTAGGTATTTGTTGTGTGTTTTTTGTTGGGTAGTGTTAACTATGGAAGAATGTAAGGCAATGGTGAATGTGTTGGTGAGATGTGATAATTTCCGATATATTTATTAGTGTAAGAAGTTTATTGTTTTGTGGGTGAACGTGGTTTGGGGGAAACGGAAACGGTTGTTGTCTCTTCGAAGGGGCAGGTAACCATTCCTTCAAAGTTAAGGAAGCAGTTGAGAATAGAGAGGGGGGAGCGGCTTTTGGTTGTTCAAGAGAATGGTGCTATCAAACTTGTTCCTGTTCCCAAGTTGTCGAAGTTGGCTGGTGTGGATGAAGAAGTGTTCAGGGGCAGAAAGCCTTCAGATGAGATTGAGGCTATGAGAAAGGAGTGGACAGATGAGTTTGAGAAACGAGTTCAGCAAGCCTAGAATTGTCTTGGATACAAAGCCGCTGATTAAGCTGTTTGCTAAAGAAGAAGGTTGGGAAACCGTTCAGAAAATTCTTTCAAGCGTAGAGGATGGAAAAATAGAGGCGGCGATGAGTGTGGTGACGTTGACGGAAATTTATTACAAGTATGTGCAGGAGAAAAGAGTGGACTTGGCTAGAGCCAGAGTTGAAGCGCTTAGGTATGCGGTGTACGTTAAGAAATTGGAGATAAACGAGGAGGCTGCAGTTAAGGCTGGGGAGTTTAAAGGCAAATATGGGGTTCCGGTTGCGGATGCGTTAATAGCAGCTGCCGCATACTTTGAGGACGCAGTCGTAATCAGTGACGACGCAGACTTCAAGAAAATAGCTGAAATCAAAACCCTAACTGAAAAAGAATTTCTCTCACGCCTAGGTTGAGTTTTCTATGAGAATAACACAATTTTTGTGATCCTAACTTCGTTTAGCTCATTTCCCCTCGTTTTATACTTAGTTTATTATTTGGAGACAAATATGGTTATGGTTTTTGGTTCCACAGTTACTTCAGTAGACGTTAGGATTTGTTGTTGTGGACAGCCCATGAAAGGCTACAACAACACATGAACTTTGGGATTTCTCTTTTTGGGGAAAAAGCTGTTTCAGGTTCAGCTTCACGTTATTGTCTATA
>Ga0315543_1002483_pt1 | contig 17918 bp, 15 predicted proteins | sample SalMarSW160210MG_2_FD_203098 | JGI IMG/M metagenome (GOLD analysis project Ga0315543, IMG submission 203098) | Salt marsh sediment microbial communities from the Plum Island Ecosystem LTER, Massachusetts, United States - Salt Marsh Sediment SW1601-210 ...
TAATGGAAGCAACTACTGCATTTCAGACTGCTTTGGCTCAGGCAGCCGGAAAGACAAAGAAAGAAGCCACCGAGCAAGCCAAAGCCGTAATCAAATCACAGTTCGGAATGGACGTTATGACTATAGGCCAGGCGGTTTCCGCCGCACAGGCTGAAGAATTGAGACGAGACGAAAACGTTATCGTAATGGGTGAAGATGTAGGCCTTTACGGCGGAGCATATCAGGCAACGCGCGGACTGTCGGCCGAATTCGGAACCGACAGAGTCATTGATACCGCGATATCCGAGGCGGCCATTGCAGGCGCCGCGGTCGGGGCCGCCCTTCGAGGACTAAGGCCGGTGGCCGAGATTATGTATGTTGATTTTGTTACCATAGCGATGGACCAGCTCGTTCACGTCGGCGCCTATAATCGCTACATGTTCGGCGGCAAGGCCAAGGTGCCCATGGTTCTGCGGACCGAAGGTGGAGTCGGCAGATGTATCGCCGCCCACCATTCGGAATCGCTCGAGGCCTGGCTTATGCATCCGCCCGGCCTGTATGTTGTAATGCCCTCAACGCCTTATGACGCAAAGGGTCTGCTCAAGGCCGCTATACGCAGCGACAACCCGGTGGTCTTTATCGAGCACAAGGCGACTTATGGTCAGTTTGGCCCTGTACCGGAAGGCGACTATATTATCCCGCTCGGCGTTGCGGATATTAAAAAACCCGGCAAAGATGTAACCATCGTCAGCTACAGTAGAATGGCGATGTACTCGCTGGAAGCGGCCAAAATCCTGGCCGAGCAGCACGGCATTGACGCCGAGGTAATCGATGTGCGAACGCTAAAGCCGCTGGATATTAAGACAATAGCTGAATCCGTTCGCAAAACCGGGCGACTGGTTACGGTCAGCGAGGGATTCGGTACCTGCGGCGCAGGCAGGGAGATAACCGGCCGGTTTATGGAATACGAACTCAGCGACGGCAGCCACGGCTTCGACTATCTCGATGCCGCGCCGATAAATCTGGCAGCGGCAGATGTGCCTCCGCCGATGAGTGAGCCGTTGGAGATAGCCAGTATTCCAAGCGTAGATAAAATTGTCGAAGTCGTTAAGGCAATTGTATAATGGTAAATGGTAAATGGTAAATGGTAAATGGTAACTGGTAACTGGTAACTGGTAACTGGTAAATGGTAAATGCTTACCAATAACCAATCACCAATAACCAATCACCGATTAACCAGTAGAATTTGAGGATTTATAAATGGCAAGAGAAGTCAGACTGCCGCAGCTTGGCCAGACGATGGAAGAAGGAACAATCGTTAATTGTCTGGTCAAGGTCGGCGACGAAGTAAAGAAAGGCGATGTGATTTTCGAGATAGAGACGGACAAGGCGACCCTCGAGATGGAATCGCCGGCGGAAGGTTTTGTAAAGTATATTCTCGCCCAGATTGACCGGACATTGCCCGTAGGCGCACCGATTCTGGTAGTCGGTGATAAGGATGAAGTTGTGCCGCAAAGCTTTGTCGACTCTCTAAAGGCCGCTGCTCCCGCCCCACCTGCTGCCGAACCAACTCCTGCAGCCCCTGTCGCTGAACCTGCACCCGCTGAGCCGCCATCCGAAACCAAACCGGCAGAGAGAATAAAGGCCTCGCCGCGGGCAAAGAAACTGGCCGAGCAGCTCGGTGTGGACCTGGCGGCAGTTACCGGCACAGGACCAGCCGGCAGAATTACCGAGGAAGATATCAAGCAAACCGCTGCCGAAAAGCCCGCCAAACCAGCTCCGGCTGAGGTATCTGAGCCAATGGTCAAACTCGGCACTAAAATGCCGCTCAACAGGCTTCAGAAGATAACCGGCCAAAGAATGGTGCAGTCAAAACACGAAATACCCTGCTTCTATTTGAGCGTAAAGGCCGATGTTACAGACCTCGTAAAATTTCGGACCAAATTGAACAAGGCCAGCGACGTAAAGGTCGCCTATAATGACTTTATTATGCGGGCGGTTGCGATGGGCCTGGAAAAATTCCCGATAATGACAGGCCAGCTAATTGGTAACACCATTCAGTTGGCAGACAGCATTGGCGTTGGCCTGGCTATTTCCGTGCCGGGCGGACTTGTTGCACCGATTATCAAAGACGTAAATAAAAAAGATGTCAGGCAGATTGCACGTGACAGCAAGGCCCTGATTGAAAAGGCCCGCAGCAATAAACTGGCTCCGGAAGATTTAGAGGGCGGCTGTATCACAGTAAGCAACCTCGGTGCCTTTGAGATAGAATCTTTTATCCCGATAGTCGTGCCCGGCCAGTGCAGTATACTGGGAATCGGGCAGATTGCCGAAACCTGTGTGCCCGAAAGTGGTAACATTATGGTTCGCAAGCTGATGAGTATGACCCTGTCGATAGACCACAAGGTTACTAACGGTGCTTACGCAGCCCAGTTTCTGGACTATGTAAGAAAACTGCTCGAAGATACATCCACGTTTAATATTGGTGATTGGTAATTGGTTATTGGTTATTGGTTATTGGTAATTGGTTATTGGTAATTGGTGATTGGTGATTGGTGATTGGTTACCATTTACCAGTTACCATTGAACCAGTTACCAGAAAGGATTATCCGAAATGGCAAAGAAAGTTGAAGCATCGCGTTTGCCTGTTATAAGGAAAGCCACTCCAAAAGTTCCAGTTATTGGTGTTTTTGCCACAAGCGATCCACGTATCGATAAAGCCAGTCGAAATCGATGTCAGAACATTGCGAAGATGGCCGCTGATTATATAAGCGGCTCTGTAGTTATGCCTGCTCAAACAGCAGTGCCTGTGGTTTACTCGACAGTGCTGGTAGATGGCGAAGCCCAGGCTGATATTGTCGCACAGCAGTTTCGCAAGGCCGGCGTTGATATTTTGGTATGTGTGCCGGACACCTGGGCCTTCCCACAGCTTACCACTATCTCGCTGCTGCAGCAGTTCAGCCCCAACACCCCTATAAACATCACATGCGGCAATAGCGGTCCCAAGCCCGGCGTTGTCTATGCCCACGCCCTCAGCGGTGCCATCAGCCAGTATGGCAGAATGGTTGCATTGAATGTCGGCACTTGGCCGGATACCGGAGCGGATCCGAAGATGACCGAGCAGACCGCAAAGAACCTTATCGACTGGTGCTACGCTGCGGTAACGACTGTGGCCCTGCGGGGCCGAAGGGTCGTGATTTTAGGCCACGACTCGATGGGAATGGAAACGGCCCTGGCCCACGTACTGCCGACGAGGAACACCTTCGGCCTTGAAATCACACGTTTGGATATGAAGTTACTGGCCGATATGCTCAGCAAAAAAGCGTATAGCGAAAAAGAGCTAAAGGACCTGCGAGGCTGGATTAGCAGATACGTCGGCAAACGGCTTGAACTTCGTGATGAAGCCGACAGCGAGCGATTCAATATGAGTTTGGCAATGTACTTAATCGTTCGCGACCTGATGGCAGACTTAAATGCAATCGGCGGCGGCTTTATGAGCCAGTTGGAATGGGGAAGCGACCTGCGCGGCATTCCGCTGCCCGTTGCCGATGTGATGGAATCGTTCTTTAACAGTACCTTTGACCATAATGGCCGCAAAGCCCCTCTGCCTTATGCCACCGAAGCAGACGTCCAGGGACTACTCACAATGCTGTTTATGACCTATCTTTCCGGCGGAAATCCACCTCTGTTCATGGATTTTAGAAAGGTATGGGAAGCGTGGGAAGTCAAACAGCTTGCCAGGAAAATCGGCGTTAAAAAACTTGATAAAAAGGCAGACTGGTATAATAAGGGCCTTGTTGACGGTGACAATTCCGGCAGTGCCTCATTTGATTGGGCGGCAGAACCCGGAGCATCCGTCAAAAAGATTATGGATGGTGTCGGAATGCCACTGGCCGATGAGTCCTATTTCCCCGGGGGTGGCAATTCGGTTACGTTTATGACGCCGGCTGGTATCGAAGGTATCGCAGCCCGATGCGCTTACAGCAGCGCCTCCGGATTGTTCTCTGTTGTTTGGGACCAGGCCCACACAACTGATGTGCCGAAAGAGCTTGCCCAGGCGATGTGCGAGCTGACTACACCAACCTGGCCGCATACATTTGTCGTCCCGAAATACGCCAGTATGGTTGAGTATAAGCAGTATCCGCCGGCCAATCACTTTCATATGACCTGGGATTTGCCGGTTGCCCGGCTGCAGCACTGGATGGATTTGACGGGCGTATTGAGCGTCACGCCCTGGGCGGGGCGCCCTGCGTTCATAGAAGGAGTTGACAGGCCTCAGCCTCTGATTCATCTGATAAACGGCGGTGAGGATGCTTTCAAACTGCGACGCGGCCGCTAAAGCAGGAAAATAGAAGAGGGACAAAGACAAACGACAAACAAAACAATGAGGTTATTGTCCTATTGCCTCAATTGGTAGCGGCTCTTCATGGATTAGCTGAAGAATATATTCAACGAGATCTCTTATGCTGATAATTCCGACCAGTTTTCCTCCTGACGTGATGGGGACCCTTCTGAAAACATTCTTTGTCAAAAAGTCACAAACATCCAGCAAACTTTCGTCCTCATCGAAGAAAAGCGGTGGTTGTGTCATAAAATCATTAACTGTTTTTTCGCTCCTGTCCTCGTGGTCGTAGAACAAACTTAGCACATCTTTTTCAGAAACAACCCCCACCAAAGTCATATCATCTTTGACCACAGGCAGGCCTGATATGCCATGTTTTGCTATAAGCTCGAGGACATCATATATTGGGGTGTCTACTTTTGCAGTAATCAAATCTTTCGTCATTATTTCTTTTGCTTTGAGCATTTGAACTCCTTTTTTTTAGCCCAGCACCAAAAGAGCTACGGTTCACACCGTCCTGGTGCCCGGATTAGCCGGCGATTGCTTTCCAGCTTTTATTTAGTTCTTCCATCAAAGCGATAACTTCCGCAATCTTCTCAGGTTCACACTTTGTATTGGCCTCGGACAGATGATTATTCATAAAGCAGTAGAGCTTGCGAAGATTGGCAGCTATCTCGCCGCCGGCATCGGTATCCAGAACTGCACTAAGCTCATTGATTATATCCTGTGCCCTGTTTATATATTGGCCCTTTGCCTCGAAATTTCCCGCTTCCATCTCTTTGATTGCCAGCTTCATAAACTTGATTGCACCGTCGTAAAGCAGAACAATCAGCCGACCTTTGCTCTGCGTAGTAACTGCCGTGTCCTGATATGCAGAAACTTTCCTCATTAAATTAATCCGTTCTGTTTATGCCTGAAAGCCTTAAATCCCGCTAACCCCTTTCAGGTGGTTTTCTGTCCTTGAAAATACGACAATTACTACACCAACAAACCAGCGTTGCCTTCTATCGTGATTCCGGCTTACAGAGAGATGACTGCAGCAATATGCTGCAGTCATCTCCCCGCTCCCCGGACTGCCGTTTCAAATATTCAAATTCTGCTTGCTTATTATCTGAGCAGGCTCAATGCCATCTGCGGCATCATGTTGGCCTGGCTCAACATAGCAACACCGGCTTGTGCCAACACCTGGTATCTGGTCATCGCCGCCATTTCCGTAGCCACATCAACATCGGAAATACGAGACTCGGCTGCCATCATGTTCTCAGCCTGAATGTTGATAACCCCTACGGTGGATTCCAGACGGTTCATCTTGTAACCGAAAGCGGCACGGGCCGTATCCTTTGTCGTGATAGCAGCCGTTATAGCGGTCATCGCCGTATTTGCGGCGGTAGTAGTAAGGATGTTAATGCCGGTACCGGCAGCAACGTTCATTCTACCGTCGTCACCAGCAACAAGCGGATCTTCAATCATACTCGTAGCTGCCTGATTCGCCGCAAGCACATAACCACCCGCTGAAGCTGTGTTGGTCGGTGTAGCTAATGTAATTGTCGCACCGTCTGCAGTGGAGGTTCTGGAAGCAAGCTTCAGAGTGTCCTGACCGGTCGCGTTGTCGTGCTCGACAGAAGCGGCCGTATAGGCCTGGACGGTGCCGTCACCTAACACGGGAAGGTTGAGAGAAACTGCGTTAATAGCATCAACCACATCGTTGAGTGTGTAGCTTACAGTTCCACCGGCGGTTGGACCAGTGAAATTGACTGTGAGTGCCGCTTCACTAGTGCCAGCCACACTATCTGTAAAAGTAAGAACGAGAGTTACAGTTTCGCCAGCGCTAGTTGCGTCGTTCAGTGTGAGCCAGGCATCCCCTGGGTCATCCACCCAATGGTCACCTGTAGCTTTATACCCGGCGGTACCCGTCTCGATACCAAGGCCAGCCTGTGTCATATCAACACCATCGACATTGATAATGTTGTCAGAATCGCCGACCTGAATGGCTACCGTGTCTGTATTGTCGAGATATGTTGTATCATTGAATTTGGTTGCTGTTGCGATACGCTCGATTTCCGCAGCCATCTCGGCAAACTCGGCGTTCATAATGACCCGCTGCGCGTCCGAATATGTACCTGTAACCGCCTGCTGAGCCAACTGCTTCATACGCACAAGCGCATCGTCGATGGTCTGCATAGCACCTTCCATTGTCTGCAGCAGACTGATGCCGTCCTGGGCGTTACGGGCACCCTGCTGGAGTACAGCGATGTCGGCACGCATCAACTCACGAACAGCCAAGCCGGCTGCATCGTCCTTTGCACTGTTGATGCGCAAGCCTGACGACAGCCTCTCTACCGACCTGGCCAGGGAATCGTAGTTGATGCCCAATTGCCGGGCGGCATTTGCCGCCATAATATTGTTCTTAATTGCTAACATATTTTTGACTCCTTAAAAAGTTGCAAAAACTCTCTTAGCTTTACCCCGCTCTATTAATTCAATCCAACGTGCAACGAGCACGTTATAAAGCACTGTTCCAAAGAACATTATCGTCCAAGACAAAGAGGACTTTAGGATTTTGTTGATGAAAAATGTCTATAAAAACGTAAAACAGGTTACCCGAATGAAATTGGAATGACATCACAGAGAAGCAGTCGTCTATCCGAAGAACATTGATACACAGCAGGCCACGTAAATTAAAGATTGAGATTTACCGGACGTGAAAGCCTCTTTGACTAAATTTGGTTTTCATAGCAAAGGAATAATCCTTGCTCGGATTGCTCTAAGCAAGTATAGTTCATGGCGATGGTGCCCCCTTGTAACTGGTAAATGGTGACTGGTGGCGGGTAACTGGTGACTGGTAATTGGTTAATGGTTAAATACTTACTAATTGCCAATAACTAATAACCAATTACCAATTACCAATATAGGCCGGGTTATATATGTGGGAACAAAAACAACAAAATAACAACAAGACCCTGCTTGTATTTAATTGTCATCAGTCATGGGTATATCAGCTTGGGGTATTGGGATATAATCTTGACATAATTATAGGACTCAAAGGCCGATATTTGGAAACGTGGGATGAGCAGATGCGGCCAATCCCCCCCAATTCCCGGTTAATTACTCTGCCGGAAGCACAGCAGTCAAAGATCCGTTACTACTGCATCATAACCCACAACATAACCGACCTGCTTGATATTAAACAAAGGCCGGAGCCGCGTATTCTGGTCATTCACTCCACGCTTGAGGGGCGGGCACTGGAAGAAAGTACTGATGTTAATCCGCAGGATATGAAGGAGACACTGAGGAAATACCTGAAGATGATTGGCGGCCATGCCGTAGCTATCTCTATCTTGAAGGGCAAATCGTGGGATTTTACTGAGGATATTATACCGTGTGCTGTTGATGTCGATGATTATCTGCCCTTTTCAGGCCGGAAAAGTTCTGGTCTTCGTATCTGTAATTTTATTGAGAGCCGCAAAACAATTTTGTTATGGGACTTTTACGAAAAGGCATTTGATGGGATTTCCGTACGCCTTGTTGGACACAATCCGAATATTCCGGGCGTTAGAGCTGCTAATAGCTGGGACCATCTCAAAAGGATAATGCAGTCTCATCGATTTTATATTCATACCGCCAATCCTGAACTTGAAGATGGATACAATATGGCAAGCCTGGAAGCAATGGCAGCGGGGATGCCTGTCTTAGGCAACCGACACCCCACTTCTCCCATCGAACACGGTGTAAGCGGTTTCCTCAGTGACGACCCCGTTGAACTCCACAAGTATGCTAATATGCTGCTCGAAGACAAAATTTTGGCAACATTGATGGGCCAGAAGGCCCGTGAGACCGCCATAGAGCAATTCTCAATGACCAGGTTCAAAGAGGCTTTTCTGCGGTCGATAGAAACCGCCCGAAAAAAATGGAAGCACAGAAAGCTTAATCGTTGATTTTTCGAGGTGGCTCTTCCTTCACAGGTATGGCATATCTAAAGGTTCCTCAGAGATTGTTCGTCGGGCAATTGGCTTAAATCAATATGTTTATGGAGGTGGCTGTAAACTGAGCCTGTGGTCCCGGACTATCCTGATAGCCGTTTTCGCTGCCGAATATACCCGGTTCGTTAGCATCGATAGCGCCGGAATTATTCGGATTATTATCTTCCGGGAAGTAATCATGCTGTTGGAAAAAGCCATCCTGCAGCAATTCGTCTCTGAAAGACTGCTGCTCACCCTGGTTTGTAAGCATGACCTCCAGCCGCTTTATCTCAATGCCGCTGTCTGCAAGGTTTTGGATTATGTTCGGCAGTGCCCGCTCAACCTCATACCTTGTTTGTGCCTTGCTGACTTCCAGTAAACCGGTGATTTGGTTTTCCTGCTCCTCGAATTTTATCAAAACCAGCCCTAACTCCGGCGGATTGAGGCGAAGGGTAATTTGTTGGGTTCCAGCTTCCTGGGACGAGGAGCTGTGAACAGACTCCAGCATCTTTTCGGTAATGCTCGCAGCGATATCACGGAGCGGAGTCTCCGGAGGCAGATTTTCGTTCTTTGCCGCCTCAGAAAAGGCCGATGTTTGCTCCGTGATATATGTCGGAGAGTTTTCACTTGAGAGCACTGCGGCGAAACCTGAATCGGAGCTGCTGTTGCCGGATGCCGAGCTATCACGGCCTTTTATTGGGCCGGTGGACATTTGATGCTGCGCACGATGTAAATACTGATAAGTCAGGGTACCCGGAGAATTGTAGCCCCGCTCCATAACATCGTCGACCGGCGGCCCCCAGAATTGCTGTGTCTGTATGCGATGAGGCTCATCTGCCGCAGCTTTGTTCTCAACCGCATGTTCGGCGGTTATAGGAAACTTTTCCAGACCACTTCTAAAAGGTTTGTCCCGAATCGGCAGGAAGCAGGGACTAGGTTTCCGGCCATTCGGAACAACCGGCTCGTCTGTAATAGCTGGTTTTTGGCCTGTTCTGTTTATCCCGCTATTGGTGTTAACAGGTGTTTCGGGGGCGAGTTGCTCCCTGGCCAACTGAGGCGTTTTTTGATTGCCGAGAGTGTTCGAGACGGGCACAACTTCCGGTTTCCCATTGGCAGTTGCTGTTCTGTGTTGAGCTCGAACAAGAGCTTGCAGGTTCGATACATCACCGTTTTGCTCTTTGTAAGGGCCTCTTGTGGCGTGTAGTCCCGTGCTTGGATTCTGTATTCTATTCGCAGTCTCAGCTTTATTAGATGGGGGCTCGGTAATAAACGGCCGCTTGGAAGTCTGGTGTGAATTCTCCATAGGCCCGTTTTGCTCCTGGCTGATGAATAGAACAGGCTCAATTTGGTGGGGTGCAGCGGTTTTTCCAGCGAGTAAAGGAGATTCCTCCGGTCTTAAGCTTGTCTGCAACCGGGCATTTTCATATCCGGCTTTCAACTCTATTTTGTTAGCGGCTCCTTCACTGTTCTGTTCAGCATTTTGCAGGCATTGAGCCGCCTTAAGCTGGATTAAGGTCGGTTGGATGGCTGTGTCGGTGGACTGGTTTTGCTTTTTTGTGCCTACGTTATTTTTGGCTTTTAATGGTAACTGAGGCAGTATTTGGCCGCGAAGAGTATGTCTAAACTCTAACGGCGGTTCATTATCGGGGCTGTTTTTAAAATGGGGATTGTCGACCGTTTCTGTTCCACGGGCATATTCGAAAGGCTTGCTATCAAGGGGTGGCGGTGAAAATTGATTACTCTGTTTGACCGCTTTGGGTATCGCAGGGGTCCCTGGCCCCGCCAATATATTGCTGATTGCCAGTACGTTGGTATTCATATAGAGGTCCTTGTAAACCTAAAATACAACATTTTTTTAGCAAGCTGCGTGCCAGGCGCTGCCCAAAACCCTCATGCAGACAGTATCTGTCTGATAGCAAAGGACTTACGAAAAACGAAAAAATGGCAGCAAAATAGAAATAACCGGCAATAAGCTGAACTTACGGAGAAATATTCCTGAGTAGAGGAAAGAATTTCCGGCCCAACCTGGGTGAAAGTAAGAGGGCACTGTGAGCAGCATGGGCTGGTCTGTAAAAAACGCACGCAGGTGTATAGAAACCTGACGCTTCTGTAAGGCCAAAAATAAGCGATTATTTAAGTTTTAGGCGGTTTTTGGGGGAGAAAAGCTGGTTAGCAGGCTGAAAGACCTCGGCTGTATGCACTTGGCACGATTATTGCTGATATTTAGTGAGCAAAGAAGGTTTATGTATGGACTTCAGGAACGAAAGATGTCCAAAATGAGCAGTATAGTTGATTTTCTCGAAGCCGGCATAAGGGCCGAAAGCCTCCGTCAAAAGGCCATCGCCAATAATATCGCCAATCTTGAGACTCCGGGATACCGCAGAATCGATGTAAAATTCGAAGAGATGCTTGCCAAGGCCCTGAATTCGCAGGGAGAAGTTGATCTTGATGAAGTTGTCCCGCTGATTCATCAGCCCAAACAGACGTCGGTAAACTCAAACGGCAATGATGTTAATTTAGAAGGTGAAATCGGCCAAATGGTCAAGAATACCCTTCGCTACAAGGCGTATATTCGCCTGCTCAATAAGAAGTACAGACAAATAGAATTGGCAATGGACATAAAATAGCCCTCTATTTGTTCGTCGTTGTGACTATGCGAACTGAACAACGACCGATAAAACCGGAAAGGATACTACTGATGCAGGTTCAAAACACTCTTGGCCCCATAGATATAGCGACCTCGGGCTTACGGGCCCATAGCAAACAAATAGAAGTGATTTCATCAAATGTTGCCAACGCTCGTACAACCGATGTCGGCAACGGCAAGCCTTACCGCAGGCTTGAGGCTATTTTCAAAGCAGATGACGATGGTATCGCCGGCGTTAACCTGGATGAGATATCTGCGGATATGAGCGAATTTCAAAGGATTTTTGACCCGGGTAATCCTAAGGCGGATGAATTTGGGTATGTTGCAATGCCCAATGTTAATCTACCCATAGAGATGATGAATCTGAATATTGCAACGCGTGCGTATCAGGCTAACGCGGCGATTCTGAAACGCTATCAGCAAATGGTGGAGACCACACTGGAATTACTTAAATAAGCCGGAGATTAAGCAATGATTAACATAAACGGCGGTGTAAGCGGGGCCCAAAACGCAATGAAGGGCGTTTGGGAAAATAATCCCCTGATGCCAAAGGCAGATAATGCAAATGCTAATAAGTTAGATTTTGATAATACCGTTAAGGCTGTCGAGAAATACATATCCAAGGTTGATGAGCTCCAACAGTCGTCGGATGTGTCCATTAAAGATTTATTGTCCGGCAAAAATGAGGATATTATCTCGGTGGTCTCGGCGGCGGCCAAAGCCGACATGAGTTTCAAGCTCCTTGTTGGCGTTAGAAATAAACTAATCGAGGCATACAAACAGACTATGAATATGCCGTTATAAAGATTTCCCATTTTGCGATGAGCTGTCGAACGGGATTCAATCAGCCTCTTTGAGCAAAGGCAGACAAAACTTTATGGTTTCCTCGGCCTATTTTGGTGATTGGTAATTGGTGATTGGTGATTGGTAATTGGTGATTGGTAATTGGTGATTGGTGATTGGTGATTGGTAACCAGTTACCATTTACCACTTACCAGAATCGAAGGGATTTAATGGACTTTTTTCAGAAAATAGTCGCGGTTTGGCAAAAGGTAAGCCTTGTTCAGCGGGCTTTGTTGATTGCGATTGTTCTGACATTGATTGTCGTTGGTGCGCTGCTGACCAACTGGGCCCGACAACCGGATATGAGGATGCTGTATCAGGAATTGTCCCCGGAAGAAGCGTCCAAAATCACTGAAAAAATTAGTGAGAAAAACGTTGCCTATGAGTTACGAAACGGCGGTACAACCATTTACGTTCCGAAGGAAAAGGTTTATCAGCTTCGTTTAGATATGGCAAGAGAGGGACTGGCTGCGGGTGAGCAGGGCGGTTTCAAGATATTTGATAAAGAAAAAATCGGTGTCAGTCCGTTTGTTCAAAATGTCAATCTCAAGCGCGCTGTGCAGGAGGAGTTGGCCAAAAGTATTCAAATGGTAGATGGCATTGTGCTCGCACGGGTACATATTGTGACGCCTGAGCAAACACTTTTTACATCTGAGGCCGGCAGGACAACTGCTTCAGTTGTTCTCCGACTAAAGCCGGGTTATAAAGTGAGTGCATTAAACATTGCAGCAATCACAAATCTGGTCTCAGGAAGTGTTGAGGGACTGACCTCCGAAAATGTAACTGTGATAGACAGCCAGGGACGTCTTCTTTCAAGCCAGTCGGACCAAACAATGGCCGGTGGGGCAGGCACTGTCCAGGATTACAGGGAAAGGGTGGAACAGAATTTGGCCGACAAGGCCGAAGAAATGCTCAAAACTGTTTTAGGCCCGGGCCGAGCGACTGTGAGGGTCAGTGCTGTTATTGATATGAACAGCGTCAATCTCATAACTGAAACTTACGACCCAACCGCGAAGGTGGCGTCGAAAGAAGAGATTACAAGCGGTTCTGAAACAGAGCCCGGCGCTGCATCAGAGGCCGGCCAGCCGCCTGCTGCGGGTGGTATAAAAAAAGACGAAACGATTCTTACTGAATACGAAGTCGGCAAAACTACAAGGCAGGAGGTTATTCTGCCGGGCCAAATAAAGTCCCTATCAGTGGCCGCCTTTGTGGATTTATCAACAGCCGATGCAAACGAAACAACCTCTGCCGGCGGCAGCCCTATGATAATGCAATTGACTGACGTGGAACTGATTATCAGGAATGCGATTGGCCTTAAGGAAACGGATGCGCTTAAAGTCGTGAACGTCAGGTTCCACCGCCCGGATGTTGAATCAATGATTGAGCAGGAACCGTCCGGTTGGCCTCGTATTATGACAATTGTCCGCCATGCATCTTTAGGCATTATGGCAATCTGTGCGCTGCTTGTTTTTCGCATATTCAGAGGTGCGAAGAAAAAGGCCGCTTCGGCGGCCCCAACAGGGCAGCTGGCCGGTGCTGAGGGGCCTGCTGGTTTTCTTCCGGCTGAAGCCGGAGCATCTGAATCGTTAGTGCTGCGCAGGCAGATAAGCAGTGCCCTCCAGCGTAATCCCGACCAGGTAAAGCAGGTGTTTTCAAGTTGGCTCGAAGATAGGGAGGGGTGAGTAAGTGGCATTAACGGGTAAACAGAAAGCTGCGATGCTGTTGATGAGTCTGGATGCGACAACCGCCACCGAACTGCTCAAAGGTGTTAATCCCGAGTTGGTTCAGGAACTGGCGTTGGAATTGGCACATCTTGACGCCGTCGGTTATCACAGCGGTAAACAGGGCACCCGGATTGCCCGGCAGTTCTGTAATTCACTACAAGATGATGAAAGACTTCACTTTAAGAGCTTGCTAAAGCAAATGCTGGGAAACGCTGTAGGCAGCGAGAAGGAAAAGCGAATCCGGACACAGATAAATCCCGTTAGAAATTCTGCGGTTGATGATATAGCCACGTTAGAAGTCTCCTCTGTTAGCATGATAGGCGAGAGGTGTCTTAGTTCTGAGGGCAAGATACGAAAAGAACAGATTTCTAACGGGGTAAAGGATTTACAAAAGGGAAAAAATCCTTTCACACGTATTAGTATTCTTGATTCGAGGACAATAGCCTCAGTCCTGAGCAAAGATCATCCACGGACTGCTGCCGTGGTTATATCAGAGCTGCCGGCAAAGAAAAGCTCCGATGTACTCGAACTCCTGGGCGTGGGTATTCGCCTCAGTGCCGTTAGAAGAATGCACACTTGTAAGAACATGACAGTGGAAGCAAAAACACATATAGCACAGACGATTTGCGAGCGTCTCGATGCCGTTACCGAAGATAAGGCGGGTAAAGCCTTGCCAACTCGGCCTGAGAGGACATTGGGAAAGATGGCCCTGATTTTGCAAAGACTGGGTAAAGGATGTCGAGGGGCTCTGCTTAGGGTAATACGGGGAAAGGGTAAAAAGACTGGTGAAAGCTTACCAACGCAGTTTACGCAGACACAGGTGGACAACTCAAAAATAACCTGGAAGGATATACCACAAACAACTGACGATTTGCTGCAAAAGGCACTGAAGGGATTTGATGCAAAGAAATTAGCACTGGCATTGGTCAAGGCCGACTATGCGCTCGTCCAAAAAATAACCTCTAATATCTCCGAGTCGGCGGCTGCTGCGCTGAGAGAGGAAACATCGAGCATATCATCTGCCAGGAACGAAGAAGCTGAAGAAGCCAGAGAGGAAATTGTCCGGATTTTACATCAAATGAATGAGAGGAATTAAGTAAGTTATGCCGACGGGTAAACAAAAGGCTGCGATGCTGTTGATGAGTCTGGATGCGGCTACTGCCGCCGAGCTGCTCAGGGGAATTGATACCGAAGGGATTCAGGACATTGCTTTGGAGCTTGCGCGAATCGATGCATCGGAAAAGCACAATACGAAGGAGCAGGCACAGGTGGCCCGGGAGTTTTATAACTCGCTTCGAGAAAAGCAGACGCCGACATTTAGTATGAAATCTTTTTGTGAAGAGATGCTTGTAAATGCTGTTGGCAAAGAGAAAGCCGGGCAGATTCAATCTCAGATTAAAAAAGCAACGATGCAGAGTGAGATGTTTACGGATATTCGTTCGGCCGGAACGGACGAGTTGATTCTCGCACTGGAGGGTGAACACCCGCAGACGATTGCTGTAGTACTGTCGGAGCTGTCCCCCAAGAAAAGCCAGGAGGTTCTGTCGCGTTTAAATGAAGATGTTCGTCTAAAAGCGGTGTGCAAGATGACAAATCCGGATACGCTCGGGGCCGCAGTGTTGCGGCGGATGGCATCTATAGTCAGCGAACGGCTGAAGGGTCTAAAGGGAAAGGCCATAACCGCGGAAACAGGAAATCAAGAACAGAATCTGCGAAAACTCGCTGTTATGCTAAGCGGTCTTGAGAAAGACCTCAGAGACCAATTGCTTGGTGAGGTCGGCAAGCGAGATGAGGAAACCGGCAAGACAATAAGAAACCTGATGGTAACGTGGCAGGATATTCCGTCGATAGCGGACAGGTCTATACAGGAAGCTCTGCGAACTATAGAGTCAGGCAGATTGGCAATGGCACTTTATGGGGCGGATGAAGATGTCGCACAAAAGATACGCTCAAATATATCTGAGCGGGCCGCAGCTATGCTCGACGAAGAAGCTTCGCTCATGCAGGAACCCTTGGAAAAAGAGGTTCTTGAGGCCAGAGAAGAAGTCCTCGTGCCGCTGCGGCAGGCCAATGAGGAGGGTAAACTTAGATTTGTAGGAAGATAGTGCAATGACGCGGACACTTACCGTCCATCTTGAAAAGCCGATTGTGTCGACAAAAATCTCAGACGATTCCCACTTGCTTTCGTGCGAAAGCAGGAACGGGGAACAGCAAAATATGATATCGGATTCACAGCCTCAGAACGCAGCGTTTGCGCAAGCATGTCAGGCACTTAAAGTCGTCATCGATAAGCTCAATCAGTTTTACGACAAATTATTTGCCGAGCACAAGGAAGAAATTGCAAAACTGTCGGTGGAAATCGCAAGAAAGGTATTGGCACGACGAGTACAGGATGGAGATTACGAAATAGAATCTATTATCAGGGAAGCGCTTAAAAACGCTCCCACACGTAAGGATTTGGTGGCGCATTTGAATCCTGAAGACCATATTGTACTCCAAAAAACGCAGCAAGATGATTCTGACAGTGACCTGGCAGGCATTAAGTTTATTTCGGACCCGAACATCGGGCGGGCGGAATGTCTGCTTGAGAGTCCGAAAGGAATTATTGAATCACTGATTGACGAGCATCTGGAACGAATTGGTAACGCACTTAATACGGCGGGATAATTTATGACTACGACTCAGGTTGGAAACTGCTCAATAGATTTTGAAAAATTTCACACGGCCCTGCGCGATGTAAACCTGCTGGATTGCCGAGGCTCAGTCGTGCGGGTATCGGGCCTTGCTGTTGAATCTAACGGACCAATATTAGGATTAGGTGAACTTTGTGGAATCCATATTCGCGGCGGTCGGCGGGTGTTGGCCGAAGTGGTAGGCTTCCAAAACGACCACCTCATACTGTTACCCTTAGAGCATATAGAAGGTATATCGCCGGGCGATACGGTAACTGCCAGGACCACTCCACGCTATATCAGCCTGAGCGAAAGCATTATGGGCAGAGTAGTAAATGGATTAGGAGAGCCTATCGACGGTAAGGGACCGTTAAAAGGAACGGACAAAAGACAATTAGACGCAAGCAGCCCGCCTCCCTTGAGTCGAGGCAAGATTACCCGACCCCTTGCTTTGGGAATCAGGTCAATAGACGGTGTATTAACCTGCGGCAGAGGACAACGAATGGGCATCTTTTCGGGCAGCGGTGTGGGCAAGAGCGTCCTGCTCGGCGATATCGCAAATTCGAGCGATGCAGCCGTCAACGTTGTGGCATTGATAGGCGAGCGAGGGCGAGAGGTCCGCGAATTCCTCGAAGCAGACCTTGGCCCGGAAGGCCTGGCTCGAAGCGTTGTCATCATTGCCACTTCGGATTCGCCTCCGATTCAGCGGATAAAAGCGGCATTCGTAGCTGTCACAATAGCTGAATACTTCAGAGACAAGGGTATGAGCGTCTTATTTATGATGGACTCGCTTACACGGTTTGCCCAGGCCCAAAGGCAAATCGGTCTTGCAGCGGGCGAACCGCCGGCAACTAAAGGCTACTGTCCCAGTGTTTTTTCGGTGATGCCAAGACTCGTCGAACGCCTCGGCTGTGCCGAAAACGGCAGTATCACGGGTATTCTTACAGTCCTTGTTGAGAACGATGACCTCTCTGACCCTGTGGCCGATAGTGCAAGGAGTCTGCTGGACGGCCATATTATTCTGTCAAGAAAATTGTCTGAAAGGGGACACTATCCCGCTGTGGATATTTTACAAAGCATCAGCAGACTGATGCCGGCAGTGACAAGCAAAGAACACCATCTTGCTGCGCAGAAGCTCAAAGAAATATATGCCATTTACACTGACGCCGAAGATTTAATAAACATCGGTGCGTTTTCTCCAGGCAGCAATCGGCATATCGACGGAGCGATAGCGCTGATTGAAAGGATAAACACCTTTCTCGTTCAGCCTGTTCGTGAGAAAACTGATTTCAAAGAAACTTTAAGACAATTGAATGCCATCGTCCAGTCATGGGATGATCTGCTCGGTTCACAGACGCGATAAGTTGCGCTTGCAAGGGCCTTTAAGTAATCAGTGTTGAGAATTGGAAAATAAATGAAACGATTCGTATGGCGTTTACAGCGTATTCTCGACTTAAAAACAAAGAAAGAACAAAAAATGAGGTCGGAGCTGCTCGAGCTAACTGAAAAGCTCGCTGAGACACGAGGCCTGCTGCTAATGCAGAAGAGGATATTAGAGAATATTATCGCCGGCTTGGCCGCGGAAAAGCCCAAGAAGCGATTAAGCAAACAGGAATTTTTCCTGAGACACTCAGGAACAAACAATGAGCGAATCGCCAAACTCAAAGAAAAGATAAATGTGCTGGAATTGCAACAGAGAGAGAAAATCATTGAGCTTTTGAAAATCAGAAGGTTTAGAGAAGGACTGGAAAA
>Ga0315543_1002496_pt1 | contig 17871 bp, 13 predicted proteins | sample SalMarSW160210MG_2_FD_203098 | JGI IMG/M metagenome (GOLD analysis project Ga0315543, IMG submission 203098) | Salt marsh sediment microbial communities from the Plum Island Ecosystem LTER, Massachusetts, United States - Salt Marsh Sediment SW1601-210 ...
GTGAACTTCAAATCGATGCACCGAGAAGGATTTGATTCAACAGCATTCGTTGGCTGAAAATCAAAAAAATGGATGCAGTTAGAATAGAATAGCAAAAAAATTCTAATTATGCAAAAGGTCTAATAAAAAGCTTTGTGAAAACATTTTGGAGGAGATTGCACAAAGACATGGTATCATACTTATTGAAATGGCTGTAATGCCAGACCATGTTCATCTGATAACAGACATACCTCCAACAATGAGCATTTCTCAAGCCTTTCATTTGTTAAAGGGTGCATCGTCACATGAATTGTTCAAACGGCAACCGAAGTTTCGGTTGAGATATCCACGTGGGCATTTCTGGAGTCCGGGAAAGTTTTACAGAACTGTAGGGGATGCAGATGTTGAAACGGCCATAAACTATGTGAGAAAACATAAGGTACATCAGACCACATTGACTGCATTTCGCCAGCCCTCCTCTTCGTGAGAAGCCCCGCCATTCATGGCGGGGAGTATATCACAAAAACAGTTAAATAGTATTTAACAATAATCTGTAAGGAGGAAAAGAATGGCTTATTGCTCGGAATGTGGGAGGAGAAATCCTGACGATGCCAATTTTTGTATCTACTGTAGTGGAAAAGTTATTTCTTGGCTTAATAAATGCCCCGTTTGTAAATCGGGGAGATTGGTACACAAAAACGAAAGGGAGCTCAGTGAGAAATACCGGGGGTTTTATTACTAGGTCCAGCCTAGATAGTAATTGTCCTGATTATGATGATCCCACACTTTTTGATGGATTAATCTGGATTAAAACTAGAAACTGGTAAAGATAATATTAACATAACTTGAGCAATATTAATACAAGAGGATTTTAATATTTAAAATCTTGTTTATTATAAAAATTTTTGAATTGCTTTAGTTACAATAGATACATTTTCTTTATGAAAGTTAATAACCTTCAAATAATACCTATTTGATTAAGCAGCGTGCAAAAAACCATAGTATCAACTAAGGATTTAGTCAAAATTTACGATACTGGTGAGGTGAAAGTAAAAGCATTGAACGGTATCTCATTAGAATTACAACAGGGTGAGATGGTATCTGTCATGGGACCCTCAGGATGCGGAAAAACTACGCTGCTCAATTGCCTGTCTGGGCTAGATGATATCACAAAGGGTGTGGTAAATATAGATGGCAAAGATATCTCTAAATTAAAAGATTTTGATAAATCAGCATACCGAGCGCGCAATATTGGCTTTGTGTTCCAATTTTATAATTTACTCCCGGTACTAACAGCAATTGAGAATGTTGAGCTTCCATTACTATTAGCGAAAAAATCGCTAAAAGAAGCTAGAAAAACAGCAGAAAAAATGCTCGAGCTCGTTGGTTTAAAAGATTGGGCAACTCACAAACCATCAGAGTTATCAGGTGGGCAGCGGCAGCGGGCTACCATTGCGAGGGCTTTGGCAAACACACCGGCAATAGTGTTTGCTGATGAGCCAACCGGTGATCTGGATTCTAAAACCAGTCAAGATATCATGAATCTCTTAATGGACCTGAACCGCTGTGAAGGTATCACATTTCTAATTGTTACACATGATCCAAACGTCGGAAAAAATGTTCCAAGAAAGATCACAATGGAGGATGGTCGAATTGAGTCCGACATTCGCAACCCGGATTATAATTTCAACTGCCCAGAGGCATATACAAAAAACGATTCTTTGAAAAGAATTAAGGGGAAATTCTAATATGGAAATATCAACAGCTTTAATCTTCTTTATAATATTTCTTATATTTATAATATGGATATCCATTTCAGCCCTTAAAAACAGGGTTCTATTCAAAATGGCTTTTCGTAATTTTAAAAGGAAGAAAGGCAGCACAATTGTGATAATTATCGGATTAATGGTTGGGACGGCGATCATCTCATCTTCATTTACGGTTGGAGATAGTTTCAATACATTATTGACCCAAGAGATAATTGATGATTTACAGGGGACAGATGAGGTATATGTTTTCCAAATACCCGGTAGCCAGGGGACTGTTGACTTTCCTATTGAGATTTACAATGAATTAGTGACAAATATTGGTGATTCAAGTTCTATTGATGGAATAACGCCTGAACTACGAAAAAGTATTAACATACTCAATATCGATAAGAACCTTGTTGAACCTCGTGTTACGGTAGCGGGAATTACTTTAGATAAAATGAGTGAATTTGGCAATTTATATGTTGATGAAAACAAGGTTAATTCAATTCCAGATAATAATGTAATAATAAATGAGGATCTTGCCACCGAGCTTGATGCGGACCCCGGAGATACCTTGAAGCTAACATATCTTAACAAGACTGGGAATTTTTCAGTTTTAGGTGTTCTTGACCTTAAAGAACGCGGGTTTTCTTCTGTTGAACTATATATGAATTTAAATGATCTACAAACGCTTTTGACTTTAGGTGAAAAGATCAATAGAATACATATCTCAAACCTTGGAGATACCATTTCAGGTATGGAAAAAACATCAGAAGTAAAGGATCTGGTTGAATCTGCAAAAATAAATTATCAAGGTAATTCATTATTTCTGTTTCGAGAGAAAAAGGCAGAATATGACGAGGTGTTTGAGAACGGTTTTTTCTTTGCTGATCTATTACTGGTCTTTGGGTCATTTACAATTATTGCCTGTATTATTCTGATAATAAATATTTTTATTATGTTAGGTGAAGAGCGCAGGTCTGAGATGGGTATGATACGTGCTATCGGAATGAATAAGTTAGAACTTAGACGCCTGTTTGTTTATGAAGGCAGTATTTATGCAAGTATTGCTGCTCTAATCGGCACATTTTTCGGTATCCTAGTTGCATATTTAATATTTTTGGTCATCGGTAATGCGTTTACTGGCGGTGGCTCTGGGGACATTCTTAGAGAATTTACTTTCACTTCTGATTCATTAATACTAGCATTTTGTTTAGGATTTTTAATCAGTATTGGTACAATTTATTATACCACCAGGAAGATAAGCGAGGTAAATATCATACGAGCAGTTAGAAATATTCCTGAACCAGCAGTGCCGAAGAAAGATAAAAAATCATTAAGAATGGGATTGATATTGCTTGTTGTTGCAATCGTTATTATCCTAATTAGTATCTCACCCATAATCGATGGAATAGACAATGATGAAAACGGTAAGATCGACGACTCTGAAGAAGCCTCAGCTACCACTCTTTTCTCTGGTTTTTCAGTTCTATTTCTGTCCATACCATTTTTTTTAAGAAGGTTTTTAAATGATAGACTGGCATTTTCGATCGGAGCCATACTGGTAATTATCATTTGGAGTGTTCCCTTGGACAAGGCTTTAGGTCTTTCTGAAGATTTCTTTACATTCGCATTAGCAGGCATTCTGATTGTATTGGCTATGGTTTTACTTTTAATGGTTAATTCGCGAATAGTTGTCAAATTCTTTGAAAAAATCTTCAGGTCAGTTGGTTGTTGTGTAGCAGTTTCAAGAACCGCTTTAGCGTATTCTCTTGAATCAAAGTTCCGAACTGGACTAACGATTGCTATGTTCTCTCTAGTAATTTTCATAATCACTTTCATGTTGGTTCTATTGGCTATTATTGGTGGAAACCTAGAAGCGCAAACCGATCAAACTAGTGGAGGTTTTGATCTAATGGTTAAGATGGATGAGCCTATAGATGATTTTCAAGTTATGTACGAAAATTCCGATTCTATTGATCTGGTTGAGGATTATTTCGCGTTAAAAAACACTGAGGTTACATTTAATAAATATTCGTTAATATTAGATTCCGATCAGGTAAATTATCCAATAATAGGTATCGATGACGATTTCATGGAACAGAATCGATTTGAGGTCTCTAAGTTATTAACAGAATTCGATGGTGATGCTGATAAAGCGTTTTCTGCCATGAAAGAGAACCCTGAATATGTATTAGCTGACTCGAGTGCAACCGGCAGTGGTTTTGGCCCGCCACCATTTCTTCCACTGGAGCTGGGTGAAAATGCAGAAGTCACTTTAAAAGACGGTAGTAAAAGAAGTGTAACTATTATTGGTTTTATTGATACATTCGTAACATTTATCGACCCGGATAAATCGCTAAATGGAATTTTCATTTACGACCGATTTCTTGTTGAGGAATATAATGCAACTGGTATCGGTACTGTACTGTTTAAGCTAAAGGACAATAAAGATAATTTAGCAGTAAGGCAGGATATGGAGCGCATTTTTTTGGCTTATGGTGCACAAAGTGTAGATTTCAAAGCTGAAGCAGAGCAACAGATCGAGGCGAACGTGCAATTCTTCAATATTTTAAACGGTTATTTAGGGCTGGGCTTAATTGTTGGTATTGCAGGTTTAGGTATCATAACTTTACGTTCTGTTAATGAGCGTAAAGGTCAAATTGGTATGATGCGGGCAATTGGGTTCAACAGAAGGCAAGTCTTGGTCTTATTTTTAATTGAATCTACCTACATATCGTTATTAGGAATCTTGATCGGTGTAATTATTGGTCTTGTGGTGTCTGCAAACTTGTATATTAAACTATTCCAGGAACAAGGTTATGATCTTATTATTCCAGGCTTTAATATTACGGTCATCATTCTAATAACATTGGGCATGACACTTATTTCCACCATACCACCCTCAAGTCTAGCCTCTAGAGTCGCACCAGCCGAGGTATTGAAGTATCAATAAATTAGATGTTAGACGTAAAATTTTAGGTGATAGGTTTTTGGTATTGAGAGTTTGATGTAAAATACAGGTTAATATCTCCCCCTTAGCTTACTTTTACTCATTTTTAAATGAGAAAAAACATAATTTTTTACCGGTAAACACAGGTTAATATCTCCCTTCCCACTTGAAATTTGTTGGGACATTGAGATTCGATTACCAAATCCATCAAGCGGGTGTTGAAATACAACAAAGTCGATACCTATCAAATCATCTAAAAAGGTTAAAAACGAACTAAATCAAGTATTTACCGGTAAAAATGTAATAGTATGGGCTTGGTAAAAATGAATGCAACATGCAAATTGATAGAGTAAAAAAAGATGGGAAAGAGGAAGTAAAAAATATAAGGATAAATTGCTGAAAAATAATTTCGAAATTTTACGGCAACTGAGACCAGAAAATGTGGATAAAAAAAAGGATATAAAAAAAGCGTAGAAGGAAGGGGAGGCAGGATAATTATATTACTATTCCAAGGATGAACCCCATGAGCGCAAAAGCACTGCCCGATCTTAAAATCTCTATTGTTATACCAATATTTTTAATGTCTTTGAGAGAAATAAGAATTGAATATATAAATAGTATGCCAGTGGGAATGATAATAACAATATACCAAAAACTGAGGATAGCCCACCAATATGGAAATGGTATCAAGGCAACGGTTATAACTATGAATATACATCCGACATAAAGGGCGTTTTTTCTTCCAATTTTCATAGGCAGTGTCACCCTATGTAAAACATCGCCTTTAACATCTTGAATATCCTTTAATATTTCTCGCCCTAACATTAAAAAAAATGTCATAACAGCCAACAGAAGAGTATTATGAGCATTGCCGACGGCTGCCCCCCCAAAAATCAAAGCCATCCCTGAAATAAAAGCCGCTAAAATATTCCCGATAAGACCAATATCTTTGTAATATTTTTCATACAAAACCAATAAACCTATGCCGACAGCTACTATCCCAAAACTGAGAACATTTATGGTCATAGAGAGCAATAATGCAATAGAGAAAGATACATATGAAAAATGTAAAGCTTCGTTGGGCAATAACGTTCCAGATGGAATTGGTCTGTATGGATGTGCGAGTTGGTCAATTTTCCAGTCAAAATAACCATTGATGGCCATTGACCCCGCTATCATAAAAAAAACAACAATCATTGCCACAACTAAATCTACTATAAAAAATTGAAAGCCACCCAAAATCCCACCTACAAAAACCCCAAAAATTGCAAGTATGGCCGTTATTGGCCTAGTTAAGCTAATATAGCCTTTCGCTTTTTTTAAGAATATATGCCTGTTCACAACAGGTTAGAATTTATTAATATAAATAAATTAGTTAGATCTTCATTTAACAAAGGTTAAAAATTTTTTTATTTTTTAATTAGGCCCCCTGGGGTATGTCATGATGAGGGGAGGATTCAGACGTTTGTTTACTAACCTTTATAAGGAAGTTAAACCCGTATTTACCGGTAAAAATTGGAAAAATAATGAAGGAAAAAGGGAAAAGATTTAGGGTATGGTTATTCCGAACAGTTGCAGTATCCACTCGAGGATTAGTTCCAACAGTGTCTGGTGTCTTAGAGGCATACTCACTTGTAGTCTACCCGATTCGCTTGAAACACCATACTCATCTGTTGCCGTTACAGTTATCATATAAGTGCCTGTCTCTTCCCAAGTATGACTCGCTTCAACCGGTTCCCCTGATCCTACAGTGTCACCGCAGAATTCAGTGCCATCATTCCAGTCAAAACAGTAGAACACATCATCACCATCGGGATCCGTGGAGACTGCAGTATACGTATAACTTATACCCGCTTCTCCTTGTGTTGAACCGGTTATAGTGGGCTTAGTCGGGGGAGTATTATTGCCGGTGACAGTAAGCGAGTCGGTTAACGAACCGTACAGGCTGCAGTAGGCAGCTACAGAAAGTAAATCACCAATATCGGCCTCTATCTCATATGTATAAGTGAAGGTGTCTGCTGTTGGTTGGCTGTCATATTCCTCGGTGAGATATACCACTTCGTTTTTTTCAATCTCGACTTTGTATATGTAATGAGAAGTTGGGTCCAGAGTGTTATGGGTAATAGTGACCGAAAGTGTTTCGCTATCAAAATCGTATTCTAGTTGCATATCTTGTGGTGGATGGGCAAAAACGTCTATGTTGTAGATGGTTACGGTTAACAAACACATTACAAAGCATACCAAAATTTTCTTATTATATCTCATTTTTTTCACCTCTTAACTTACAATCATTTTTCTTACATCACCCGTGTCCCCGGTTGGGCCAAGTGTGGTCTTACTCAGACAATAAATTTCACCATTTTCATCCTCTCCAAAAGAGAGAACAAAGTGTTCAAATGGTTCAGAAAGACTGAACTCATATCGCTCCCAGATACCAGGCTCTTTTTCCTCTAAATAAAAGAGTTTGCCGTTAGGTCGCACGAAGCTTGTACTCCAATCGCCAAAAACATATGTTCCAGTTAACTTAGGGGATTGACTTCCATGGTACATGTATCCGCCTGTGATCGATCGTCCTACATCATGATTATACTCATGGAACGGTTTTTCAAGTGTTTCAATATCAATACCAAGTAAATCAGCGAGCTCAGGATCATACGGGTGGTTCGCCTCCATAATTCGCCATCCATAATTGCCGCCCTTTTCAACGAAATCTAATTCCTCCCATTCATCCTGGCCTACATCCGCAACAATAAGCCGTCCAGTTTCACTTTCAAAAGAAAACTTCCACGGATTACGAAAACCATGTGCATAAATCTCGTCTAATCCACTCGTCTCCACAAATGGGTTATCGGGCGGAATAGCATATGGCTTCTCGTCATCCACATCAATTCTAAGAATAGATCCAAGTAAAGTACTTGTATTCTGTCCGTTTCCAATAGTATTGTGTCTATCACCGGCTCCTCCGCCATCTCCCAGTCCAACATAAAGATAGCCATCCGGTCCAAACTCAATTTGCCCACCGTTATGGTTTGACTCTGGTTGATTCACTCGCAAAATTATTGTTTCCGAGGTGGAATCAATTCTGTTTGGATTCTCTGTTGACAATTGAAATTCTGAGAGGATGCTCTCGTGGTCGATTCCTTCACCAGATTTTTCAGCACTGCAATACACAAAGAACCGTCCATTATTTCCATAGTCAGGGTGAAACGCCATGCCAAGAAGTCCTCTTTCGTCATAGATGGACTCAAGCGGGACGATCTTATTTGACAGATCTAAGAAGGGGTCTGCTAACAGATTGTCGTTCTCAATAACATAGATGATGCCGATTTGATCTGCAACGAACAATCGATTGGTTCCATCACCGGCATGAGTGAGTACAACTGGAGAGTTAAATCCGCTGGCAATAGTTTCTAACTCAAGTGTAAGACTAGGGAATATGACAACATAGAAAAGGAAGACATATCCGTTCACTGTTTTCTCTAACCCATTTACGATAACTTTAATTGTGACATCTCCAAGGCCCAACACTGAATCACTGCTGACTGTTTCTGTGCCTCCTGCAGCAAGCGTATTGATAGTCCCTTGAGAATAAACATTTATTCTTCCAAGAGTACCGCCTTTAACAGATATACTCCACTCAACATTCATTGCATCTTCATCCCCAGCGTTCTTAATATCTGCTTTAATGCCTCCGATTCCTCCATTGATATCTCCAATTTCAAGCTCAGGTGATATTTTCGATGGGTTGAAAAGATTTTGCGCTACAGAAACTGAGCCAGTGAATGAATGTATACTAACAATCAATAATATGCAAATTGAAACGCCAGCTAACTTTTTTTTCATTTTTTCTCTCCCTGATTGTTTATAATTAATACGTGTTTTAAAAACTTATGGGAATCAGTAAATTTATTAGAGAGAAGCTAAGCTGAGGACAGGATTGTAGCTATTATTATTATTATTATTATTATTTGTAAAAATTTTGGTGTTGCACAAAAGTAAGGAAAGTTAAAAAGTTGAATTATTTTTTCCTTTTTAGCATTAACAAAACCATCATGGCTCCTAAGAGTAAAATCATTTCAAAGCCAGCAATACCTCCGCCATCTTCTTCTCCTCCATTGACAATGTATGATTTTTTAATTGAGCCGACTTGGTTACAAAGGGCAGTAATGGTGAGTTTAGCCCCTATTTCTGCCTCTACATCGATGGAGTAGGTAAATTTAGATGTGCTGGGCTGACTGGTGTATTCCTTTGTTGATTGTAAAACATCGTTTTTCTTGGTTTCTATTTTGTAGATATAATGGGTATCTGGATTTGAGACGCTGTGGGTTATGGTAACATTTAATGTGTGGTTATCGATGTCATAGTCAAGTTTCATATTCGATGGGGTGTGGGCACAAGTTTCTCCCGTTATGGCAATCAGACTCGATAGCAAAAACACAAAAATAATTGTACACTTTACAATTCTTATCATATGAAATATTATAAAGTGTAAAAATATAAATGTTTCCAAGTTATAAAATTTTCTTTGGGCCATAGAAAAAAAGGCTATATGATTCCTGCGACCATCAACCCATACATCATGGTTCCAAATATCAGTAATATTGAAATTAAACCAAAAATAATATGGATTTTTCTCAGATTTCTATTCCCTCTGAGTGGCGTTAACCCAACAGTCAGCCCCAATATTAGTATGGTTAGAAGACCAATTTTAGCATGAAAAATGGTAAAATGCTCTCCACTTGTTTTATTCACCATATAAAAAGCGATAAAGATACCAACTATAGCAAAAAGAAAGCCAATGCTTCCTAAAATTTTATGTCCTTTGAACCACCATTTATTATTTTTTAGAAATGTTGAAATTATTGCAAAAATAAAAAAGATCAATGATAGGGTCATAAGAGTGGCGTGTATTTGCCATAGTGCAATTGTTAGAATCAATAAATCACAGTTCCTGATTAGTAATTAGCTCATCAGTTTATAAAGATTATATCGAGTTGTTACATGAGTCATTTTATTATCTAAAAACGCTGAGGGCAGGATTTAAACCAGGTTTTATCGGTAAAATCTATGAGTTAAATAGATATAAAGATAGTCAGCTTTGTTTTAACTGTATTTAATCCTATTAAATCTTTCAAATTCAAGAGTGTCTTTTGGCCACCAGCTTTTGTTAATCGCTTTGCAAATACACCTACCAAATTTCCCAAGGTGTCCCATATAAACTAGATAGGGTATCAATCCTCAATAAAACTTATATTGTTATTAAACATTAATTATAAAAAATATCGATTAATATGAAAAAAAATATCATTGTTGTTATTTTAATCGTATTGATATCATCATCGTTTTTTTTACAAGCCAATGCAGACGATTATTACTTACAAAAAATAGATTTACCCGATTTTGAGAATGGGGAATATCAGCCTATTGATATGTACATTGCATTTGACCATCCCTGTCGGGCCATCAATGAAGAATTCCATTCCATTCGAGTTTTTTTTAATGGCAACGAAATTGAAAGTCAAATTTACAATCTGGAATTTCAATCAAAAGAAGAATTGAAAGGATGCAATATTGTTTTTTTATATCAAGGAAAAGGTGAATATTTTACACAATATGGGGAGCAGATGCATGAAGTTGGTTATCAAGATCATCTAGAGGTTAAAAATGGTCACTATTCACTTGATTTTTTACCGGGTTTATCTGTTGATATTGACTACTATGGAATTTGGGAAAACAACGAATTAGTGACCGCTATTGGAACTGAAGGCCACATTTTAGCGATACCCTATGGAATGGGCCATAAAATATTCTTCTTTAAAGATGATACTCAGGCGTTTCAGATGGAAGAGTGGAAACAAATTTTGTCTGTTTCGTTATTTAAGGACGCTGAGAATAGTGCGGGGAGTGATGAAGTTCTTGTCGGTAAAGAGGTTCTTGTTGATGGTAATCTTATGATAAAAATAGCACTTGAAACAGCCTCTGACAATAATGAGCTAAGCACAAAAGCTCTTTACTCCTATTATTACTCACCTGATACTAATCATCGCATATTTGCAACGGTTACACAAACCACTGAAAATAGCTGGAACGGAAGAGCATCTTCAGCATATGTTATGTTGACAAAAATGAGGAGCCAGAGCATATCTCAATTAAATTATGGCGAAATTTTACCTTATCTCCATGTCTCGGGGATCAATGGTATAGAAGAGTATGAGCTAGAAACTAACCCAGAGCACAAGGATAATGAATGGACAATTGACGATGCAGATAATGTGCATTTAGCTGAACCCTATTGGGTTAGTTATGATGACAGCAAGGAATCCTTTGCCATGCTGTTTACAGAGAATCATGATTTAAACATAAAAGCTAACCTCAAGGAAGAGGTTGATTTTCCCGGGTTAGAAGTAGACGGTGGCGGAATAAGTGTTGGAAGATCAGGCATAATAGAGAAAGGCATTGTTTTTGAAGGAACTATTGAGATTTTTAACGGTGATTATAACACTATAAACGAAGAGCAGGAAGCATTTAGAACATTCAGTAGCGTGAGAAACCTTTCATTTCATGGTGATGTGCAAACAATAGGAAAATCATATACTCTGACGATTAAAACGCATTTAAAAAACTCAAATCCTTTACTTGTTTTCTTATCTAAATTTACAGGAATGACTTTACCATCGCTACAAGTAGAAATATGGCAAAACTCCCTCATAAAACATGAGTTCATACCATATAAAAGAGTTAACGTTGAATTACCTGAGGGTAACTATGTAGTAAAAATATTCCAACAGGGTTTGTTCGATAGAAAACTAGTAGCAGTTGCACCGATAAATCTTGAAACTGATACAGTAAAACATCTGCTCTGCACTAGTCAGGGTTTACTCAGTATATCTGCACCGTATGGCACTACTGTTTATTTAATGAAAGAGGGTATTATTGAACAGATATTTGTCGAAACAGATAACCTTCAAATTCCCTTACCTCTTTTCAATACATATGAATTAAAGATATATCACAGTGGTTTTTTAATAGAAGAGGAAGAAATCCTGTTACTTCGTAATGTCCATAGAGAGTATGATTTCGATACGTATTCATTTACCGTATATTTTAGAGATAGTCTTGGTTTGCCTCTAAGTGTAAATCTTACGCCGATATTAACTAGCAAATCGATGGTAGATCGAATAAACATATTACCTTCTACTAAAGTTGATAGCTTATACACATTTGATAATATTCCATCAGCGGAATATGAGCTTATGGTGAAATATAAAAATTATACAGTTGACGAATTAGTATTGATCCCTGAGGATAACTATGTTGAGATAACAGTACCGATAGAATATTCGATTGATATAAAAACATTAGATAATCGCGGTTTCCCTCTAAAAACACAAAGAAGATTCTTACGAGAGGGAATTAATATTGAAAAAAAACAGGTTCCTCCTGGCAACTACATGGTAGAAATCACTGATAATAAAAAGGTCATTGCTGAGATTCCAATTTCTGTTCGTGACGAGATGTCACTTGAGATTGTAACAAATAAAACATCCTGGTATCCTCTTATTATCCCTGCATTGATTGGGATTATGTTTCTTCTGAAAAGAAAATTCGAAATTTTTATTGGATTTATCATCTCGTTATCATTATATTTTCCTTGGTGGCAACTTAGAAGCCAAACAGATACAAATTTATATCTTTTCTTTCCAAAAATTATTGAAATTTATCATTCAGATGGGCACTATGGAACTGTAAACAGCCTCCCTGAAGAATTGAACATAATTTTTTATCTAATCATGTTTCTTACAATCCTTGGAATTGCGTTATTATTCTCTGCTAAAATGAAGAAGTTTTCAACCATGATATTAATGTTTGTTGTCGTGCTTTTCATCATTTCCCTTATAATATTTGGAGACATCACTGTTGGTAGCATATGGGGATCTGGTAACATAAATGGGGTGTACTCCACATGGGGTTTTGGCAGTGGGTTTTATATTATTGTAGCTGCGCTTATTGTATTAGTTATTCAGCAATTGTTTAATCTAAAAAATGCAGGATGGAAAAAGTATCATATTACTGCAGTCTTTAAGAAATTAGGATTTTTGGTGCACAGAAAAATTAAGGATTAGTTGGTAATTTCTTTAGCAGGAGAACCGGCATATGTTTTGCCTTGTTTAAGAACAGAGTTTTTTAACACTAGGCTTCGCGCTGCAAGAACCACATTATCTTCAATAATTACCCCGGGCATGATAAAAGAGCCTCCTCCTATCAGACAGTTATTGCCAATTTGTACTTTTTTTAGTGTTAACTCATTTTCGACCAAATGGGCTGTAATCAGTGATTGCCCTCCGATTATAGTGTTATCGCCAATTTCAGTTAAACAGGGATCCGTGATGATTGACTCAAAAGATATGATAACGTTTTTACCAATTTTACAGCCAAGACTGAGGAAATATATTGTTTTTATCGGGGGGAAAAAAATGAGCATATCAATAATTTTGTATGTAGGGTAATACAAAGCATAAAAAAGAGCGAATTTAACAAAATTTATGTCACTGAGAGACTTATGGAATGTACCCTCAGAATATTTTATTTTTAAGACGCGAATAAAAAACGCTGTTATAAAAATCATAGAAAATGCAAGTATGAAATAGGATATGACGAGGGTGAAACAGAATATGATTATATGAGGTAAAAAAGAGAGGTTTAATAGTTCGTAAAAATGTTTAACATAAATAAACGGAGGGGTGATAGCAAGTGCAAAGGTAATAATAGGTAGAAAAAAGAGTAAAAGAAGCCATAAAGCTGCTCGAATAGAAAAATCAAAAGTTTCTTCGGCTCCTTTGAATTTCATAGAGTATAATGTTAAAATCGTATAAGTATTTTTTAGATTCTATATAAGCATTAGTGTTTCACTCAGCTGAGCGTTAGGTATAGTAAATATGTATTAAGCCCAAACATAAAGAAGATAATTCCTGCAATATTTATGTACGTTAATCGAAGTATAACATGGCGATTCAGCGATCTATGTAAAAAGCCCACTATTCCTGATAGAAGAGGGACAAGTGTTATACTACCAACTATACTAAAATCAATTACAGCATCTATTTCAAAAAAATTAAAAACCAGAAAAAAATAGATAGGGGTCAAAATTAATGAAATAAGAATTAAGTTAATACCTTTTAATACCCCATTTCGAACTACAAAGGTTTGTTTTTTACCTTTAATATCTCCTTCCATATCTGGAAGCTCTACGGTTACAATGAAAACAAAACCATAAATTAACAAGGGAGGAACAAAATAAAAAAAGAGAGAGTTGAAAGTAGGTATAAATGTCAAAAAACCAATACCTGGCATAAGGATTCCATATGCTATGATATTAGCAAACTCACCTAATCCCTTATAAGCCAGCTTTAAGGGTGGGGCTGAATAAAACCATGCAAGAAGATTGCCGAAAATCACGTATAAAACAAAAAAAGGCCCATATGCATAAACAATGCTAAAAGTTATTGAGATAATAACTGATAGTATTATTAAAGCTATAGCAAACTGTTTACAAAAAATTCTTAACTCCGGATTGTTCAATAGGAGTTTTGAACCTCCTGACACATATGTTATCTCATTAAATCGATCTGTCTCAGCGTCAAAATAATTGTTGCTATAGGAAAGCGAAAGTTGTGCTGTAAATAGAACTAAGTAACCCAGTAGAAATCGGTTTAAAGTGAAGGATGCTTCAGATAAAAGTGCAAGAAACATTCCGATACAAAACAATAGAAAACCCCCCACTAAAAAGGGGAACCTGCCTAATTTAATAACATCAATTATTGTTTCATGTAAAGTTTGTTTATTCATTGTTTAAACATATAAGTAATCTTTAAATAAAATCTTTTGCTAAAATTTTATTAAATGGTCTATTGATATTTACTAGACTGTTTTTAAACAACTATAATCCCATAATATTTTTTGTAAAGCACTAAAAAATGAATGAAAAAAATTTAAAATAAAAAAAGAAAGAGGTTATGGTTGCAATGTGCCAAAGAAAATCTGCCATGCAAGTGCAGATTTAGCAACAAGACTAAGAATTATATACATGCGTTCACCATAGAGATAGTCTTTCCATTTTCCAATTTTTTTGTATTGAAGAGCCATATTTATTGCAAATAGATTGAAGAAAAACGCAATTGAAAAATAGATACCCACCACAAAACCTGGCATTTCTCCTTCAGATGCCGCAAAAGCCCCGAAAAACGCTATGCCTACCACAATCCAGGGTACAATACCTGCAATACAACCGATAATATAAGCAGTCCAGTTAGTTTTCTCAGTTGTCCGATTATGCAGCTCCATCAACAAGCCGCATAGGTTCATCACTCCGGTTAGGGCAAATATGGCTACTAAGACCCCGATGTCATAGATACCAGTGATCATGGCAATGATTACAATCATCAGTGAGGCACTAATGGAATATTCGTACCATCGTGCCGGATTCGTGTGTGTTTTGAGTTTGCTCACATACCATTTGTAACCAACAGTGGCCAAAGTGAAGTGGCCAGGCCACGTCGAGCACGGCTTCGAGCTACTTATTATGGGTTTCGATTTGGTCATACATAACATAGAAATCGAAAGTGGTGCTCCAAGTGTGCATGGTTAGACCAAGCTGGCTGTGTTCTGCGAACTCAAGAGTTATCGGAAGATTGAATGCAGATAGGCATGATAGTTGGCGCTTACCTGCGAAGCAGGCGGAGCTTTGGCTTTTAACCGACTTACTAAGACTTATCCTATGCATCAAAGCGAAAGCTTCGTGACGTAGGCACTCGTTAGAGTGGAGACGTTATTAGCCTGCCACTATTACTATCATGCCAAGATACCCGATGACCGGCGAGCAGAACCAAAATTATGAAATGATTTTGTGCCAGACTGATATTTTCACGTTTACTCCCACTTCTTGTGCAAAATTAAAGGAGGTGTGGACAGGAGAAGATGAAAAGTTGGGAGGTGAAAGCAACATAGAATTGCTTTATTTTTCAATACCTGTCCCCAAATAGCAATACCCCCGGCATTCTTTAATATTGTTATTTCAGGTCTAGGAAAAGCAAGGAGGGGCTTATTTTGAGAGGCGGGCTGGTATGATTTTACACCTTTTTGATCGAAATACTCAAGGTTCACCGGAGGCTGTATAAAAAAGCATCACACCACTGCTATGCCATGCGATTTTTTGATGCGGAACAGCATGAGATAATGGCATTCAGAGATGATAGAGAGGTTGGACGCCCCGGAAGGGTGCTGATGGAGCTTTTGGAAAAGCACGATTTGAAAGAGCATGCGATTGTGATATCACGGATTTTCGGCGGGGTCAAGCTCGGGGTGGGCAGCGTTTCCCGGGCCTTCCGTGAGGCGGGAGAGAATGTCATTGCGCATTACATATCTCCTTGATTTGGCATGAAACTATGAAATGAAAACCACATACGTTTAAAAATTGTTTTTTGTTACACACAGAATATGGCAACTCTTGAACGTTCCCTAGGCCTGTGGGAAGTGACCCTTATGAGTGTCGGCGTTATACTCGGAGCCGGTGTGTATGTGCTGATAGGAAAAGCTGCAGGTCTCAGCGGTAATGCGCTCTGGCTTTCATTCGTGCTTGCTGCGGCAGTGGCCTCATTGACAGGATTGAGCTATGCGGAACTCGCGTCCCGTTTTCCAAAAGCCGGAGCGGAGTATGTCTATGTCCATCATTCATTCGGGGAAACGCTTGCCTGGATGAGCGGGTGGCTGATTATAGCCGGCGGCATTATCGGGGGCACTGCAGTTGCCATGGGTTTTGCAAATTATTTCTTTGCACTGTTCGGGACTCCCGTGGCGATTACGGCAGTTGCTGCCCTTATTGCGTGTGGCGTGATACTGCTTGTCGGAATCAAGGAAACGGCGTTCTTCACCATACTGTTCACCGTCATAGAGGTAATCGGTTTGGTAATCATCATCTTCATCGGCCTGCCATACATCGGCTCGGTGAACTATCTGGAGCTGGCGCACGGAGTAAAAGGAGCGATAGAAGCAGGCGTACTCATTTTCTTCAGCTACATTGGCTTTGAGAGCATTACGCGTCTTGCGGAGGAAACCAGAGAGGCAGAGAAAAACATTCCCCGAGCTATTATCCTCTCAATTGCCATAACGACTGTCATTTATATTCTGGTGGGCATAGCTGCGGTGAGCGCGGTGCCATGGCAGGAGCTGGCAGAGACGGAGGCCCCGCTTGCATTCATAGCTGAACGGGTTCTAGGCGAAAAGAGTTTTCTGGTGTTATCGCTCATTGCCCTGTTCTCGACGTTCAATACCGTGCTGGTAATGCTGTTGAGTGCATCGCGCATGGTGTATGGCATAGCCGAGCAGAAAACGTTGCCGCGGCTTTTCCTTTCCGTGTCCAAAAGAACGCGAACGCCGTGGGCTGCCATTTTTGCTGTCATCATATTGTCAATGGCATTCCTGCTCATCAGGAACCTGGAGGTAATTGCCAACCTCACGAATTTTACCATATTTGTTGTGTTCATCATGGTCAATGCCTCCGTGATATACCTCCGCTACAAAGAGCCGATAGAGACCGGGTTTCACGTACCTCTTTCAATAGGAAAAATGCCTGTTATTCCTCTGCTCGGGGTTATTGTATCTCTTTTTATGCTTGTGAATCTTAGTGTTGACATATTGCTGCTGGGCGCGGTGCTTATTGCGGTGGGGATGGTTGTTCGCACTTTACTGGTAAGAAAAAATCCCGTTAGAAGTTTTAAGCCGTGAAAATGAGTTTATTGTTAGCTGTCCAAAAAACAATCTAGAGCAAATACTCGAAAAATTTTCTAAAAAAGAAATTTTTGAATATTATAAAGATGTCATTAAAGCAATAAAACCATACTCGTAACAGAATTTTCATCCCTGCTTAGGCAGAGTAAGGAGAAAGTCATTTTGAGAGAGGGCTGGCGTTGATTATACCTTCTTGATGTAGATCTCTCTCGAGGATAATCTCCAGAAAATTTCGATAATCTTAAATTCAATGGATGAAATGCTAAGGTGAGGGAATTGAGGCAGGGTAGAGAGCTATTAAAACACCTCTTTCCTCGATCCCCCATCACGTTTACTATTTTGCTCTCTATCAATATAATGCGTAATTTGATAATAAGTTTTTCAGTGGAAATACACCCTAACAAA
>Ga0315543_1002497_pt1 | contig 17871 bp, 11 predicted proteins | sample SalMarSW160210MG_2_FD_203098 | JGI IMG/M metagenome (GOLD analysis project Ga0315543, IMG submission 203098) | Salt marsh sediment microbial communities from the Plum Island Ecosystem LTER, Massachusetts, United States - Salt Marsh Sediment SW1601-210 ...
TCTAATGGCCGCTGACATCACTTTGTATAAGGCAGACATAGTGCCTGTGGGAGAGGACCAACTGCCACATCTAGAGTTCACGCGCGAGATTGTGCGACGATTTAACTCCAAGTTTGGCAAGACTCTAATAGAGCCACAGGCCAAACTCACTGAGACACCGCGCATTATGGGCCTGGACGGCGTGAACAAGATGAGCAAGTCGCTGGACAATCATATTGGGTTGACTGCCATCCCGGAAGAAATCCAGCGCCGCGTGATGACCATGGTTACAGATCCGGCGCGACGCTACAAGACCGACCCCGGTCATCCTGAAATATGCAACGTCTTTGCTCTACATAAGGTCTTCTCGACGGACCCGGCGGTCATCGCACAGATCGAAACCGATTGCCGCAGTGCAGGGATCGGCTGCGTGGAGCACAAAAAGCAGTTCGCGGAAGATCTGATTCAGGCTCTAGCCCCATTTCGCGAACGACGCGCCGACCTGGCCCGTGACCCGGATCTGGTATGGAGAATACTTGCTGATGGGGCAGCCCGAGCGAGGGTGATAGCCCAAGCGACTATTGATGAGGTGAGGAGGCGGGTGGGACTGCCGTAGGGTGCGCACTACCTCTGCCGGAATAGTGACTTTTCTCGTAACGCTCCCGGTGCTGCGTGAAGCTTGAATTGAGGCCTGTTAGTAGCGACTTCAGTCGCCCGACAAGTTGGAAGAGCGACTCAGGTCGCCACTACGAACCAATCAGATTAACGTTGATGGAGCCCTGACGTCTTTCGGCTCAGGGCCGGACGGTAGTCACGTTAATCACGTCACGCAGAACGGCTGCGGCAGTAGCAGTAGGCCCTTCAGCTTCAATAATGGCTGTGATGATGCCCATGACGTCAGTGGTGTAGACCACTCCGTTCTGCCACTTGCTCAGACGCGCCAGTGGATGCTCAAGTGGCAACTCTGTCGGGCGCACAGCCAGCTCATAACTGTCCGCCGAGGAGTCGGCGGTGGCCAGCAGCTTGACAACGTGGCCGCCTTCCCTGGCCCGTAGCAATTCTGTGTGGCTAATACCACGGATGCCCTGCAGTGAAACATCGCGCAAAGTGGCCGGCATGCCCAACACGCTGTTGGCTACGATGACCAGCTTGTTGGCTGCGTCCCAGCCATCAATGTCCAGACTTGGATCAGCCTCGGCGACGCCTGACTGCTGCGCTTCAGCTAATGCATCTTCGAATGACAGCCTGTCCTCACTCATGCGCGTCAGAATGTAGTTAGTGGTGGTGTTGAAGACGCCTTCTACGCGCAGAACCTTGGCCCCAGCCAGATCACGCCGTCCAATGTTGACCGTTGGCAAGCCTCCAGCCACCGCAGCGCTGAAAAGGAGTGATCCTCCCTTCTCTATAGCAAGCGCAGTCAAGCGCTGGTATGCCAGCACGAGCGGTCCTTTGTTCGCGGTGACGACATCCATGCCATGTGAGAGTGCCCAGGTCATGGCGGACAAACCTGGTTCGCCGTGCTGTAAATTTGTGGGCGATAACTCGATCAGCAAATCCGCTTCTGCCTGCTCCAGGGCGTCCAAGGCCGTTGGCCCTCGCACACCGTGACGGGGATAGGCAGCCACACTGCTGCCCGCGTGTTTTAGCTCCAAGATCTCGTTGATATCCAACCCGGAGTCATTGAGGGCTGCTCCAGATGAATCAACTACTGTGACCAGAACCAATTGCAGGCCATGGCGCGCACTGAGAGTTTTCTGCTTCTGAGCTACCATGCGCAGAAAGCGCTGCCCAATGTTGCCCACACCAATAAGCGCAAATCTTGACGTTTTCACTCGTGCTCCCCCTCGCCATCGGCTCGCAAGCCGAATACCTGCTTCAAGGATAGCTCCTGCTGAGCATCGCCTTGTATATGCCTAGCATCTGCTGTGCATGTTCCTGCATCGTGGGTGGCGGAACGATATTGGCCCGCAGGGCAGCCAGTTGCTCAGGCTGATCCATCAATTCTCGCAGTACGCGAGCCAGATCGGTGCTGTCTCCAGCGGTAAAGAGCCGACCCGTTTCGCCGTCCCGCACTTTTTCAGCTAATGCTCCCAAGCGGCTGGCCACCACTGGCATCCCTACCCCATAGGCCTCCTGGATCACCAAAGGCGAGTTCTCATACCAGAGCGACGGAACAACCAGGCAACCCAGTTGACGCAGAGCCTCTCCAACGTGACGATAGTCCAGCGGGCCAGCAAAACGGATATTGGGATGAATTGCCGCAGCCTTCAATTGCGCGACATAGCCTGGGAAGACCGTTTCGCTGCCATAGATGGTCAGGGCTGCGTTGTCAGGCAGCCGGTTGAAGGCCTCAACCAGCACATGAACTCCCTTGTGAGGGGCTAGAGTCCCCAAGAAACCAAAGTGCGGCCCCGCCCAGCGCATGGCAGGCCGAGGACGCCTTGCCAAGGGATGCGGCAAATCGCCCCTTGGCATCTCACTCAGCCGTTCAGTATCCAGGCCCAATTCTATTGTGACGATGCGCTCGGCTGGGAACCCCTGGCGAACGTACTGCTGGCGCAGGAACTCGCTAGGCGCTAGAAAAAGCGGCACCGACTCCACGACTTGGCGCAGGTAGAGGTTGCGATAGGCCAGAGGCAGCGCGACAAGTGGACGTAGGACCCTGAGCCAGCGCAAATCCTTCCGCACCGTGAGGCAGTCCACACAGTTCCAGCCCCATTCTGGACCGGCGCACACCTGACCGTCTGGCCTCGCCAGTTGACTATTGGCACAGAAAAACCAATAGTCGTGCAGAGTGATTACGCGGGGACAAGCTGCAGCCAGGTGGATCAACCTTGCGGACACGCCCTGCACATGCTGGAAATGCACGATGTCTGGAAGGACTGTGGTCAGGAACTCTTGAAAGCTCGCCTCGATTGCAGTGTCCCGGAAAGTATGCCAGAACTGTCTTAGCGCCCCCTCATGAGCCCGAGTTGGTGGCAGGGGAACCCGCCACAGATGAATGCCATCCCGTTTGGCACGAGATATCGAGCTAGACATCCCGCCAAGCGGATAGAATACATGTGTTTCCTGTCTCGCCTCAGCCAACACCCGGGCTAGGCTCCAGGTGTAGGTCTCTACGCCCCCCAGGCTTTCAGGTGGGAATTTGTGTACGACAAAAGCGATACGCATAGGTCAAATCCTAGAGGCGAATTCCTACTCTCCAGCGGATGTACAGCGAATGCACTGCGTTTGAAATTGCAAGTGCAATATGAACGATCTTCACCCGAACGCTAGTGGGACAGGCATTTGCGGTAAAGGGACACCAACCGGCTTACGTGTTCTTCCAACGTCATCGGAGGGTGGACATTCGCTCGCAGGCGCGTCCTTAAATCCGGTTCATCTACCAGGCGCTGTAGGGCCGTGCTCCAGGCAACGACGTCGCCAGGCGATACCAGCAAACCATCTTGCCCATCGCGAACAGCCTCGGTCAGAGCACCCAAGCGGGAAGCGACTACCGGCACACCAGCCGCGAAGGCTTCATGGACAATCAGCGAGAATGTCTCGTGCCATAGAGATGGGACTACAACTGCATCCACCTGCGATAGAACCTCCCAGACTTGCTCCCGCTGCAGATGGCCAAGAAAGCGCAAGTTCGGGGGAGCCTGCGTTCGGAGCTGGCCAACGTAGGCCGGATCGAATGACTCATCCCCGGCAATCCACAGCTTCACCGCACCCCTTACCGTGCTAAAGGCCTGCACCAAGATGTGGACCCCTTTTTGCCACGCCAGACCACCGATGTAAGCTAAACGCACTGCTTCAGTCGACCGCCGCTGCCGGGGTAAATCCGGGGGCCATTCGAGGCCGTGAGGCAGCACCTCGATCCTGTCAGCAGGCACACCTTGGGCGCTGTGCCATTCCTTCACGAAGTGAGAGGGGGCAATCAATCTGTCCGCCTGGAGCAGAGCGGACCGCAACTTGCTTCCCCGCCAAGCCATCAACACGGCAAGAGCGGGCACTGCAGGCCACAGATTGCCAACTCCCGCCCAAGGGATGGCGGGACTCCGCCCCGCCCGCGACAGCACACAACGAGCACAATTCAGGTAGGCACGAGGGCCATCGCAAAGCTGTCGGCTGTAGTTGGTAAGCAGTTGCGCGTTGGCACAAACCCACCAATAGTCATGGAGCGTGATCAAGAAAGGGACGCCACGCTCCCGGATGGAGCGAATGAGCCCCACCGGAAATCCGATCAGATGTTGGATATGGATCAAATCGGGGCGAATTTCGTCAAGTATGCCCTCGAAAGCCCGCCTTGTTAGAGGATCTCGCAGAGTGGTCAGAAAGCGGCGGCTGGGGCTCAACACACCAGCCCACGTCTTCAAGACCAAGACGCTATCCTCTTCACGACGCTCCAAACCCACCCCTGGCGCGCTACCGCGATACAAAACGGTGATCTGGTGCCCTTGCCTGGCCAAGGCGAGGGCCAGGGAGTTCGTGTAGAGTTCTGTGCCACCGGTATTGGACGGCGGATATTGGTGAACGACCTGCAGGATTTTCACGGTGCGCCTACCAGCGCGGTATTGTAAACCTCCAACAGAGTCCGGTACGTCTGGTCCCACGTGTAATGGTGCAGCAGTCGGTGGCCAGCACTGCCCAATCGGGCAGCTAATCCAGGGTCTGCCAACAAGCGGCGAATGGCAGCAGCCAGCGCACTAACATCGCCAAAAGGCACCAGCAAACCGTTCTTCTCGTGCTGCACCAAGTCAGGGATACCCCCAGCGTTGGCACCAATTACCGGTTTGCTATGCAGCCACGCCTCCAAGAAGACAATGCCGAAGGTATCCACTTGGCTGGGCAGGGCGAACAGATTGCAAGCTGCCAGCAAGCGGTGCTTGGTTATCTCATCTACTACCCCCAAGATGCGCACACGGTCGCGAACAACAGCCTGCGCCTTTGACGTTTGTTGCTGCAGGAACGCTCTGAGCCCTTGGCCTTGAGGACCAGCACAGATCAGTTCGAGCGGCAATCCCTCGAGGTTGAGCTGGATCACTGCCTTAGCCAACGTAAAAGCGCCTTTATCGTAGGTATTGGCACCCACAAAGCTCACGACGGGACCGTCTACAGCATGATCGCGTCGAAAGCCCGGAGTATCCAGGATTTCTGGCGAAACCGGCAGGTCGGCTTCTATTCCCATCCGAATGACGTGAATGCGTGCTGGTGAGACGCCAAGCGCCGCAAAAGCCTCAGCTTCCCGCTGCGACAGGGCCAAGACGGCCGCGGCATCACGGTACACCGAGACTTGATGGGCCATCTGATAATGGGCCTGCACCCAGGCATCACCCAAATGCATCAATGGGCGCACAACCAGCGGCTTCCTGTAGCGTCGGGCAGCACTCGCGGCGGCCAGGAACAGCCCGTCCCAACTGCTATCCTCTACGTGAATCAGATCAGCTGTTGGCCCTAAGCGCCTCAGGGCATTGGATAAGCCACGCAGGGGTGGCATCCAGCGCGCCAGACATCGCTGGATAGGGCACACCAGGCTCGGCGGAAATCTGCTGAGGTGCAACCAGAGCCCTGCACGTCGCAACAAGCCAAAAAGATAGGGAGCTGGCCAGGGGTAGGTCAATGGCAAGCGCTCGATTAGTACACCATTCAGAATCTCACATTGAGGCAGAATCCGTGCCGCAGTGCCTGGTGGCTGCCAGAAATCATCGGCGCGATGCGCATTAGTCGTCAGCAGGGTAACCTGGTGCCCATCGGCTACCACGCGTTCCGCCATGGCCTGCTGAAACGCCTGGGCACCGCTGATGAAAGGGGTATAGGAGGGTGTAACCAAGAGAATGCGCGTCAAGTCACATCCCCCATATTTGCAAGTGAGAAAGACTGCATCTAACCTGGGGAAGGCAAACGCCTGTCAACAGCAGCACCGAACTATCCTCAGCGGGGAAAGACACACTTGGCGCCATACGGAATCCATACGTCTCACTGCGCACCTTGATTCTCACTTTCATTGCTGTCGGAACCATCTTCAGTCATATCATCCGATTCATCGCAGCCCACGCGCTCTTTTGACTGGGTGACCTGTGCCTGCAAGCGACAAATCTCGTCAGCCAGCAGGCGATTATACAACACCTGTCGCTCAATGATTCGATCCAGATATGCCTCTTTGACATGAGTAGTGCTGTTGTAACGGATCCATTCGATCAACGGGCCTAGGATAGGCACCCTGGACCTCACACGATAGTTCCGCAATGAGATATCTGCCTGGTCGTATAAACGGTTTGTGGGTCGGTAAGCAGCGGGGGGCGGCCCTTGCTGAGCCAAGGCTTCGGCTTCAGATAGTACCTTGGCGGCCCTGAGATTGAACCGCTCCCGGCTGAAATACTCAATGCGGCGATAGCCCCGCTCAATTAGCACTTGGCGCAGTCCGGGCTCGTCTAGTATGCGTCTCACTTGCTGAACCAGCGCACCCGCATCTCCAGCTGGGAACAGGAGGCCGGCAGCTTCCGCATCCGAGGTGTCTGCATTCAGCACCCACGGCATCGCTCCACTGGCACTGGCGATGACCGGCACTCCAGCAGCCATCGCCTCTATCAGCGGGAGCCCGAAGCCTTCGTGCTGACTGGCTGAGAGGTATACCTCCGCCAGGTGATAGTAGGGCTCAATAGAAGCAACACGGCCCGTGAAAGTCACGCAGGAACCGAGGCCTAACCGCTGAACGTGCGCGCGCAACTTGGCGGCCGTTTCCCTATAAGCGGCAGTCGCTTCAGTATCCCCCACAACCAAAAGGTGCAGGTCTGGATACGCGTCTTTGAGGCGGGCCAAAGCTTCAATCAAAAGCTCTATTCGCTTGTTGCCAGCAACCCGCCCCGTGTAGAGCAGAACGCGTTTCCCTACTAATTTCAACCTTCGACGCAGAGTATTCAACACAATAGCCGATGGTTTCTGGCGAAAAGCAGTAGTATCCAGCCCTAAAGGCACAATCCGGATGCGCTCAAGGGGGTATCCGCTGTGGCGATGCAACTCTTGTGCGATGAAGGGGCTGTCGGCGACGGCAAGATGAGCGTACCACGCCAATTGGGTTCCTGCCTCGGCCCTCGCAAGAATATCACGCTCCGTATCGGTTCCCCAGAAGGACGGTGGAGTAACACCATGGTACCAGAAAACGGCCGCCCCGCTTGCTTCCCGGAATCGCTCTGCCAGAGGAAACCAAATTGGATACTGCAGAATAGTAATATGGGAGGTGGGAAGATAATCTCCTGGGTGAGTCTCCTTAGTTAGAGCTCGAATATCGGGAGGTAGCGGTCCTATTCCGCTATTGCTGTGGATGCATACAGCCACGCCTTGGTTTGTCAAGAGCCGCGCCAAATCGAAGCTATGGCTACTTGTAGCGTCGCCGCTAAGAATGGCGGCCACTAACAGATCAGCGGTCTTGAATTGCATGTAATGCCTCCAATGAACAGATGCTCTTCTCGAAAAAGCAGCCTGGTTTTTCTCTAGAGCTGCATTTTCTATCGAATCACGGCTCGTTCCCAAGAGGGAGGATGTCTACAGCCGCCAAGCTGACAACACCTCCCTTCGGCAAGAACACTCGCAGCTCCAGAGGAATAGCAGCGTCGGCTTCAATAGCAAAAAACAGCTCTACAGGCTGAGGTGCAGACGTTGGCAACAAACTTGAGTCGACTTGGGCCAGAGGTGAATGCTCAAATGGCGTGATATCTATTCTCACTTCTCTTGTTATGGATTCCTCGTTGTGAAGCCAGAAGCGCGCCACATAACGTCCAGGCGGGAATTGATGATAGGGTCCGTAGTTGAGATAGCCTGGTTCCCCACTACCTCGCAAAACAGTAACACTGCCTACGTTTCGTGCACTCCCTACTTGGCTGAGCAAACTCTCTGCTTCGTAACGCAAGATGCCAGAACCGGGCAAGAGCTGCCAAATCGTAAACTCAAAATCGAAACCTTCCACTCGCTCAGGAAAGTGGCCAAAAGTACGCTCAAGTGCCGGCAAGTGCCATGACAACCTCTTCAAAGCGATGCGGTCAACCCCAGGAAGACAAGGGGGAAGAGCCGCTCCCACATAGAAGGTCAACCTAGACTGGAGCTGTGCAGACTGATAGACACTCTGCCAATCATCCGCACTCAATGGACGGGCGGCATAAAGCGGTTCCAAGTCGTGAGCCAACCACAGATTGGGACCCAAGAAAGTACCTAGTAGAGAATCATGATCCCCAAGAACTGTAACTGAACGGGCTGGGATGTGGTCTGCAATTGTTTGCAGCGTTTGGCGAGCACCAGCAAACTCTCGATGAAGCAATAACACTTGGCTATTAGCTGCCTGGCCGAGCGCCATAGTTCCCCCCAAAGCCACAGCTAAGACTCCACCAAGCATAGGCCAGCAACGCGGGCGCCAATTTATCAACGTATCTAACCCACCGGCGCTGAAAAGCAGCAGCCCCGGGATAGCAAGAACAACAAAGCGGCGAATAGCAAATATGTGATCAGTTGCATAGTTCAACAGATTCAGAGATAGTGCGGTTATGCAAAGCGCCAGCAAAAGCAGTGCCGGGTCCGGAGGACGCTTCAAGAACAAGGCCAGTGCTCCCAAGCCGGCCAGAACAAAACCCATGGGCGTCACGTACCATCCCACTTTCAACAGAGAAAGCCGTCTATCTGCCACCCGACCAGCGGGCACCGTTGCCGGCAGAACCAGGTAAAGGACAACGAACAACGCGACCAGAGCTAACACAAGCGCTGCGAACTGCGAAGATGTCAAACCGTCAAAATGCTCTACCCAACCCCGATATCGGGCCAGAAAGCGTTGCCTTAGGCTACCTGTAAATCCAACCACGAAAACAAGCCCCAACGAGAGAATCATTCCTATCGCCAATATGACGAGAACCCGATTCTGAATAAACATCAGGTTGTACGTAAGTTGAAGATACGGTAGGTTGAATCGCCACATATATAGCACTACCGGTATCACAGCTAATAGCGATAACAACGCAGTACGCCTATGGTAATCGCTCTTTGGACATCTCAACCAGTCTAGTCCAGCAACTGTGGCTAAAATTGGTACTAAATAGAACACGTCGAGCTTATCCAGCATCGCGGCTGCGAGGGTAGCAGCCATAAACAGCGGTCCAGCCCACTTGAGAGACCGCTCTTGCCTTCGCATCCACAGTAGCGTAATCAATAAGAGCAGGACTTGCAAGGCCACTTCGGAATTGGCAGAACGAGCGTACCAGATAGCAGCAGGATTGCACAACAGCAGCAGAAGCACAAAAACACCAACTAGGGGCTTCCAGAAAACAGTAGCGAATCCAGCCAAACCCAACCCGCCAACAATGGTAAACAGCAACGCTGCCCAGGAACCTCCCCCTGGACCTAGTACCCATTCTAACAAGGCCATCCATACGGTGTAGAATGGCAGAAACTGACTCAATGCCTGACCATCTTCAGGAATCCAAAAGAAACCCGGTAGGCGAAAAGGTCCCTGCCCTGCCACGTACGAAATAAAGGCTTCTTGGGTTCGAGTGGGCAGGTCGGCAAAGAAGGGATCATTAATAACCCACTCTCCGCTGCGGGTCAAGTGAATGGCCGCATTGGTGTAAACCCCAGGATCGCGACCCACGATTACGTTTTCGTGAGGGCGCGCAAACACCAAAGCAACAATGACCAATAACCCTAGAACGGCTCCATCCCAAGCAGGTAGCTTAGGTCTATTCAACTGCCAGCCAGACCTACGTGCAGCCGCCCAAAGCAGTAGAGACATAGATGCGCAGCCAATCGCCACCCAGACCGGCTCAAAATGACCAACGCTAGCCAGCAGAATACCCCAAAGCCCCACCATCACTAATCCCAAAGATGTGCTTAAGAATATCTGCAGCAGCTGAGAATCCGGCTTGGGGTCCGAGGAGGCAATTAGAGCAGCAGCGGGTATGCCGGGCAGCCCGATCAGAAGACACAATAGAAGCACACCGATAAGAGGGGGCATCACTTCCTACTTCATCCAGTCTTTTACTTTGACCCACAGATGGTTCAAGGCTCGCATCGCCCGAGTGAACCGACCGTGCCCATAACCCCCCATCAAGTCATGTAGATGGACCATTCCTGTATCCTCCTCAAGAGTAGTTTGACGCAACTCATTTATTATTGAGGGTGAGGGGGGCTTACCTCCTTGCCACCAAACCATTGCATCACGGATATCTGCATCTGGATCTGTCGCTAGGGCCGCGAACGCATTTACTACCCGCGGGTCAGATAGTATCGAGCTGTCGGCTTTGGCTAAAGCCCGGACAATGTAGGCTCGAATGTGTCTATTGGGATGCGCACATGAAGAGAGGATCCTTGATATTCGGTCCTCCAGAGACATCGGTGGCGCAACTTGCCAGCTATGCAAGGTAACAGGCAGGTGTTTGATTGCCGCATAATCCACAACGCATTCAGGCTGCAAATCGCCGGACTGGCAGGGGATGAGCCGACCTGGCTGAACAAGGTAACACCTGTAGCCAAATCCCTCTAATGTGGCCATTAGATGATTCGGTGTTTCGCCAAAAAGGCTTAGCATATGACCGTTTGACTCATACAGTATTACTGGGGCATCATCTCTCGCCAGCAACTGTGACATCCCTTGAATAGCTGCAACTTCTGACCCCTCAATGTCCATTTTGATGAAGTCAACCCCATCCCAACCAACATCAGTGAGAAGATCATCGACGGTAATTGCCGGAACAGAGATAGTGGAAGAACTGGTGAAGGAATCGGACACGAAACCGTACGGTCCAATGGGAACAAACCCCACTGTTCCAGGCTGATTGTATACAGCGGCAGAGATAACTCGCATTCTGTCAAACCCATTTCTCTCCGCACTTTTCCTAAGCAGGGCCGAGTTATAAGGCGATGCTTCGACCGAGACCACCTGATATCCCAATGCTGCCGCGAACAGAGAAAAAGTGCCGATATGTGCGCCCAAGTCAAGGACCCTTTGACCTACTCGAATTAGCTCTGACAGCAAGTGGAATCCTGCTGCAAACGAGTAAGTGCCCTTGGCTATAGCCTCGGTGATTTCATCCTTTTCATCGCTATCGATGAAGATATAGAATTCCATCTGTCCAGGAACCGCAAGGGTGTAGCACAACGAAGAAATCGTTCCTCTTGTACACTCAATCAGTATTTCTTCTCTTTGCCCACCAGGTCCCAAGTCTATGCTCACCCTCTCGTATCTCCATATCCTACTGAAACGTTTACCTCTTATGAACCCGGCCAGCCAACGAAAAAGCTCACCCCGCGTAGCAACAAACGCCAAAGCCCTTTCCTGGATCGTGGCACTGCACCACTACTTACAGAGGCAAAACGGGGCAAAGTAGCAGCTCTGGCGGCCTCGGACAGCGTTTGAACACGGGGCAGCAGAGGTGCCTGACTCACCAGCGCCCTTTGTATGAAATCAAGGGCCAACTGGGCAGCCCGATCCCAATCTGGAATCTGTGCTCTGACAAAGCGGACAGCGTTAAGACTCATCTGGCGACGCAGTGTCGAATCTGTAGCTAAACGGCGCAAATAAGCCAAGAGCAACTCTTCTTCAGTGTCGTCCACATCTGCCATCCAACAACAATCATCCGGAATTTCGGCAAAAGCACCCAAGTTCGACGTAATTGTAGGAACGCCGGCATTCAGCAACCGGACTAAGGTGCCAGAGGTTTCACCAGCGTGGGGATAGCGCAAATTCAAAGCGACATCGGTGGCCGCCATATACTGCACAAAACGTGACCGCTCAACATAACCGGTAATATGGACAGATTCAACAATGCCTAGCTCTTTTATCAACCCGGGCACTTTGAAAGCGTCCGTAGAAAGATCCAATTCCCCTACTAGAAAGAGCTGAGTATGGGGGATCTCGCGGTGCAGCCTGGCAAAGGCGCGCAAGATCACATCAAGCCGCTTGGCAGGGTTCAAGCGTCCAAAAGTCGCGAGAACCAGAGTATCCCGGGGAATACCCAGCTCAGTTCTAGCTGTCTGACGATCCAAGTTCTCAGCACTCTCTTCCCGCGTCACTGGATGATAGATGATCTCTACCGGCAAGTTGGTCCCGTGCGTCCGCACAGCAGCAGCAGTCCAGCGATTGTGAACGATCACCCCAATGGCATTATTGACGATTCGACGGTTAACACTGATCTCGTACAGCGCGGGAGGCTGCCGACCGTGAATTACATCTTCAGCATGCTCCCGTCCCATCTGACCGTGGGCATAGCTTAACTCCTGACGGTAACCCGTTTCATCACTCTTGAGGAACGTGAGTGAGTAGATTAGGCCATGCAGTATACCATCGTGCACTTGCACTACGCCGGGCACAGCCAGCAAATACGGTAATTGAAAATGGTGAAAAGCACTATTCCCAATTTGGTACAGCACTGTATCTATTTTGGCAGCACGGACCAAGTCCGGAAGACGCACCACGCTTTCTACAGGTCCATCGACGTGCTGGCGGACTGACGACAAGAGATCATTCTGAACAAAGGCCGTGACCGGCAGGTGTTGGCGCAAAGCACGTAGCAAATCGACGCTGAAATCAGCAACACCAGAATGCTGCGGCGGCAGGGGCGATACGAATGCTAGGCTGCGTACCCGGGACCCTTGATGCAACAAGACAGGAGATGTGTGAGCTGTCCTTTGGTGTTTGCCCACTACAGCATACACCTCCCTGAATACACTGGCTGTATTATCCCAGCTGAACTTGGCCGCCTGTGCGAGACCTCTGGCCCGCATCCCTGAGCGCAGGGAATCACTTTCCAATACACGAGTCAAGGCGTCGGCCATCCCGTCCAGATCCAAAGGGTCTACCAGCACCGCCGCATCCCCAGCGACCTCAGGCAAAGCGGAGACACTGGAAGTGATCACCGGGAGGCCACAAAGCATAGCATCGAGGACGGGCATACCGAAACCCTCATATAGGGACGGGAAAAACAGAACCGTGGCCATACGGTAGAGAGTAGCGAGTACCTCATCAGCAACATAGTTTGTCAAGATAACCTGTGTCTCAATACCCAGTTCAGCAGCCTGACTATGAAGGTAGCTTTCTTCGTTGGTTTCCAGCTTGCAAACAATCACTAGTGGGAATTCCGCCCGCAGTCGTGGATCCAATCGAGCGTAGCTCCTCAACATGCCAAGCATATTCTTCCGATAGTCAAAACCGCTGGTACTGACAACGAAACCGCCGTGCAACCCAACCTCACGGCGCAGGTTCGCTATTCTTTGACGGCTTATGGAGCAACTGGCAAGGCTGCTAGGTCCCGGAGTTGCCACGCTGATACGCTGTGGTTCAACATTCAACAACTCTACCACATCTGTGCGTGAGTGCTCCGAAATCACAATGATGTGATCAGACTGCTGAACAAGCCGGCACACGTGGCGATAACCATTTTTCATCCAGGACGGGGCTCGGCGCAAATAGTGCTCCTCAAGCCGCAAAGGAATCAGGTCATAGACCGTTAACACAGTGGGTGTGCTGTCGTAATGGGTGTGCAACGGAGAATCCCACTCAAAAGGGCTATGGATGTGTAAGACGTCTGGTGCAAACCGCTTAAGCTGGGCCTTCCAATATGCTGCATAGGAGCCAAGCTGGCTAACCCAGTGCTGCGGGTGATAATCAAACAGGGGGAAATCTCCGTAGTACAGACGCCAGTCAGCCCGCGTATCGATAAAACGCAGATCAGGTGGAGGCAGATGACCGTTTCCAAACAGAATGTGCGATTGTTCCACATCAGGCTGCCTTAGTAGGGCACGCAAGGCCCCAGCCGTGTACTGGCCAATCCCCCGATGTCGGGTGGGGTGAATCTGCAGAGGCGCGATATCAGACATGATACGCATAGGAATCACACCGTGAGCAGTGAACTGTTGACCTAAGACCTAAGTAGCCTGTAGGGGCTTGTAGCCAATAATCGCAACATTTTGGTAGTCGAAGAGCTGACGGTTAACACGTTGTAATCTCTCATTGATTTCTGCAGCCAGCGCCTGCAATTGTGCATCGGAATCAGGCGATAGAACAAGTGGCTCAAGAGCTAGACCCATAGGCACCGGCAATGAATATCGCAGTTCCACCTTCACGAATCCATGCGTTCGGAACATGAACTGAAAGGTCTCCGGATGTAAAGGTTGCCGGTGAGTAGGATCACGGTAAAAGGTGTTGGCCATGACAAAGAGATTCCGGGTATTGGGCGTCTCGCAGACGATTATCCCACCAGGGGATAACCGGTCATAGGCCAAAGAAAGAAGCTTTTGCAGTGCAATTGCGTCAAAATGCTCTATTAGATGACCGCAAAAAACACCGCCCAAGCTGTTTCCGGGCAAGTCACTCAAATGAGTCAAAACATCTGCGACCTCAACACGCAGGTCTTTCAAACGACACATCTCTGCCATTTCCGCTTCCCGGTCCACACCGTAAGCCTCAATACCTGCTTCTTTCAACAGTTCCAAAAAGTGACCTTGGCCACATGCTGCGTCTAACACATTCTTCCTGCCGCTGAACAATGGTACATACTGACGGTACGTTTCACGCACTACAGAGCCCAAAGCAGTGAAAGCTGCATTAAAGGCAAGATAACTCCAATCGTCCTGAGGGGCGGTGACAAAACCAGCCGGTTCAACGGCAGGACCGCGATCACTTTGGGGCAAGGATGGAGCTGTAGAGGCTGCGGCTCGACGCATACTGATCAAGCGCAACTCCAGCTCAGCAAGCCGCTCAAGCAGCTGGGATGTAAGCTTGGCCTGTGCCTGCACTTGCGTTTCCGATTCCCCGCAAAGTTCCTCCAGAACCTGATAAACAGCGAAATTGTACTCGTTTTGCTGATTCAGCATGCGGAGCACGTACCATTTTGCAGACACGCTGTTCCAGGCACTGCGGAAAGCAGCTATCAAGGGCCCGATGATAGGCACCTTCGATACAAAGGGCGCTTCCCGGACATGCCATTTGCCCTGTGCCTGGTATAACTTGCGCTGGATTTCCGTCATGCCTGACGCTGAGAACGAAGACTGCTGTTGACGAATCCGATCTCGAATCCTATGCATTTCAGCAGCCACGTCTACAACTGTGGTTTGGGCGTTGTCAGCCTGAGACTGCGCCCGAGTAGAATCCGACATTTCTGACCCCTTCAATCAAGTTACAGTGCACTGTGTCAACCGGTCGTCCCGTCTTGACGGGATCGCTAAACTTACACACCATCCAAACACAGTCAAAAATCGTCAACGAGCTAAGCATAGCGATCCAGGAAGCAACCGATTTCAGACACTCTCAACTCGAGTGCAATGACCAGTGTAGCCGAGGGCGGAAAACCCCGTGGTCTCCTCTCGTATCCTGCATCCTGAAATGCAGAACACCCCGGATGTAATCATAGATCACATTGCCTTTGCGATTATGAACGGCCACATCAAGTGCATAGTCTCCACGAAGCAGTTGCAACACAGGTATTTCGACAACGATAGTGCCTGTTTCTGGTACAGAGGCTTCAAACAAATCAACCCCGTCTAGTGCAGTATTAGTACCATAGCACCACACGCCGTCCAAACGATGAATGGCTATCCCAAAGGCAGGCATCTCCTCTATAGGACGCGCACTCGCGTAATCAATCTCAATACACATAGGCTCTTCTGGGGAAAAGACACTGGCAGCCCGGCCATCCGGCCCTAGCAATCGTACGGCCTCAATTACAATACGTCCATCCCCCCAACGTCCAACATAGGTATCCACGAAACTGGTTCCAGCCGGCACTGTTCCCGAGTCAAGCCTATGCGCCAGTAGGCTCAAACTCCGCTGGGCCTGCTCTTCGGCCGCCGATCCTGCGAGATAGTCAGATATGACCTGTTCCGGCACGCCCTCCGAGCGCACGTAACCGTTTTGAAGCCATAGCACATAATCACAAATGTCGGTAATTTGCTCCATGCTGTGGCTTACCAGTACAATACTCACTCCTTGGCGTTGCAGATGTTTGATCCGCTCCAAGCATTTGTGCTGAAACGCCGCATCTCCCACCGCCAGCACCTCATCTACCAGCAAGATGTCTGGGTAGGTATGCACCGCCACCGAGAACCCCAGTCGCACATACATCCCCGAGGAGTAATGCTTGACCGGTACGTCAATGAACCGCTCCAGTTCCGCAAAAGCGATGATTTCCTCCAGTCTCTCCCGGGTCTGGGTCCGGCTAAGCCCCAGTATAGAGCTGTTCAGATAGATGTTCTCCTGACCAGTTAGGTCGGGATGGAAACCAGCACCTAACTCTAGCAAGGCCCCCACGCGCCCGTTGACCTCGATCCGCCCCGAGGTGGGCTCGATAATCCGGGCGATAAGCTTAAGCACCGTGCTTTTGCCCGCTCCATTGGAGCCGATAAGTCCCACAGTCTTCCCAGGTAGGATCTCGAAACTGACACCTCGCAGGGCCCAGAACTCCTCAGGAGCACTATCCCTGCCTCCTCTCAAGATGGAGAGAAACACCTCTTGAAAAGACCGAGAAACCTGGTGACGTAGGGCAAACCTTTTCGATACATCTTCGAGGACAACAGCAGGCATCCTACTCCTTCATCACACGCTTTATCTACAAGACACCAAGAACTGAGCATACTCTGATAGAAATGCCAGCATCATTTCTTCGGCAAGCACTGGGTATTATAAGCCCAGAAGGATTGTGGTCAAAACATGGGAGAGGAGAGGATTTCAAGACAGCAGGTTTGGTACTGCTCAGGCGGGGCTCAGGTCATTCACTTTTATGTGAACTGTCTGGCACTTGAAGGTTGTGCAAAACTTGCCTGATGGATGGTTCTATATTATAATGGCATCGTACTTGCGCCGCCAGATCGCTGCAAGCGGAGTGCAGCGGCCGGATACTAGATAGAACGAGCTAAGTGATGATAGACAGGCTGACCGAGTTGGTTCGATACCGGGAACTAGTAATAAACCTGGTTATTCGCGATCTGAAGGTGCGCTACAAGAACTCCGCCCTAGGGTTCCTTTGGTCTCTCCTTAATCCCCTGGCAATGATGGCAGTCTTTACTGTTGTTTTCACTTTCATGATGCCTGATAATGCTATTCCCAAATTCCCGGTCTTTGTCCTCTGTGCCCTTTTGCCTTGGAACTTTTTCCGGGAGTCGGTCATGGGTTCCATCGCGAGCATTGTGGGTAATTCGTATTTAATCAAGAAAGTCTATTTTCCGCGCGAGGTTCTGCCTCTGTCGGTGATCCTGTCCAGCCTGGTAAACTTTCTACTGGCACTGATCGTCCTTTTCGGTATGCTTTTCATATTCCGCGTTAGGCTTACGCGCTGGGCACTGCTATTGCCGCTAGTGATATTCACGCAGTTGCTGTTCACTCTGGGTCTAGGGTTTATGCTCTCTACCGCGAATGTGTTCTACCGCGACACAGGTATGATCATGGATGTAGTGATGCTGGCCTGGTTCTTTGTGACGCCCATCTTTTATCACATTGCGATCCTGCCCCAGCACCAGTTGCTGCTGGGATTTGATTTGAACATCCACCGCTTGACCTATATCTTGAATCCAATGGCTTCGCTGATCGCGACCTATCGTGTCATCTTGTACGACGGTGCGCGTCCAGCCCTGGACTTTTTCTTCCGCACATTTGTGACTTCTCTGCTGACGATGATCGTCGGGTACCTTGTGTTTATGCGTTACAGTAAGGTTTTCGCTGAAGAGGTATAGGTACGTCTGGACAACGGGATAACAATGGAATTCGTGAGTATAGTGATACCTGTTTACAATGAAGAAGCGGCCATCGGCGATGATTTGGACCTCATCAAGCAGACGATGGGAGCCACTGGTCAGCCGTATGAGATTATCGTCGTTAATGATGGCTCAACGGACCGCACCGTTGAAATTGTGTCCAGCAAGCCAGGCGTTAAACTCATCCAT